>Ga0228670_1001039_pt1 | contig 13226 bp, 10 predicted proteins | sample 85DmetaG_FD_182785 | JGI IMG/M metagenome (GOLD analysis project Ga0228670, IMG submission 182785) | Seawater microbial communities from Monterey Bay, California, United States - 85D | ecosystem: Environmental > Aquatic > Marine > Coastal | place: USA: California | collected 2016-10-13
ATAATATAAAAAATTAAAAATAATATAAAAAATTAAAAATAATATAAAAAATTAAAAATAATATAAAAAATTAAAAATAATATAAAAAATTAAAAATAATATAAAAAATTAATGAACAAAAACATAAATAAGTATTTAAGAGAATACAATACTAGACATACCATTCATTACACGTAAAACATTGTAATTAACAGCATAGATTTTTAATTTAGAAGCAGTAGCGGTTTGGTTTGTAGCATTAAAAGTAATATTCATTTTAACATTATCAATGCGTGAAAAATTACACGTTCCACTGGGTTGAAGGTCATAAGGTCTAAGAGCAAATGAATAACTGTAAATATATTTATCAGGACAGCATTTGAAATATTGATAAGGTTGAGTAAGACGAAAATATTTAGCAGGTCTTTCCGTAAATCTATCACCACCATTAAATAAAAGTTTCATACTTGTAAAAGTATCTTTATTTTCTATACTATTATCGGCTTCATATAATAAAGGTTGATTATTCTTACCCATACTACCTGTAGTTGTATATTTATTATTTGACATAACCCAATATAATGCTTTAACAGGATGCTTTAAGAATAAGTCTAATTTACTACTAGTATTACCAGCTTTAATATCTTCGGCATTTAATATTTGAACTTGTTCAATAAGATATTCATGACTTGATTGTATTGTTCTACGTTTTTCATCTGTATCTAAAAATACATAATCAACATATAATTTACAAGAACTAAAATCAGCAATTTTTCCTTTAGTATCAACAGGGGCAGAAACAGAAGCGACATCAGAAACAATCATATCAGCAAGTTTTGCAAACTCAAAATGTATTTCTACATCGTGATATTGAAGTGCTTCAACAGGTAATGCTAAACCAGGATTAGAGAACCAAAAATGAAGAGGAATATGTAATGTTAATTCATTATCAGCAAGAATATTTGTATCTGTTGCTCTATTACCAACCATTTCATCATAAGTATTACGTTTATCTTTTGTAACATTATATTGACTATGAATATCCATCCACTCACCAGATTGAGTATCAACAGTATATCCACCAATTTTAACAACTGCTGATTTTATAAGAGCATTACCAATACCATTAACCCAATTAACACGTGTGTTACCATCTTGTGTTTGATTTAATGCGGGTAATGTAATTTCTAAAACTGCTCCGGACATTAAATCTGCTTTACGTTCTATAACACTGTAAGTAGATTTACCAAAATCTAAATTTTGTTCGTTTCTAAAAAATTGTTGTATTGATTCAATTGAAAAGTTTGTGTGACGTCTATACACAACTTTGAAAAATGTAATTTGAGGATTTCCAGTTAAATAAACATCTTGTGCTCCAGAAGCAACTATTTGTAATAATCCACCAGCCATTTTTTATATAGATAATTTAAATTAGTTATTTATTAATAATACTATATTTTATTTATATATTATTTATATATTTTTTATAAATTAATATTATTATTTATTTATAAATTATTATTATTATTTATATATTTATTTATATTTATTTATAAATTAATATATTTATTTTTTCGCACAATTTATTTATTTAAATATTTGATTATATTAATAAAATTAAATAAATTATAAAATAATAATTAAACTTGTTTAACTATATTAGTTTAATTTTAATACAAATTATTAAAATGATAACATTAAATGAATTAAATTCTTCTAGACAATCAAATTATATTATTATATTTATATTATTACTTATATTTACTGGTAGTATTGTAAGTATTAAATATATTTATGGTGATACTACTAAAAAAGAAGAAAAAGAAGAAAATAAAACTAATGATGAAAATAAAGAAGATAAAACTAATAATGAAAATAAAGAAGAAGATAAAGAAGAGAATACTAATGATGAAAATACAGATTCAACATTAAAACAATGGGCAAGATTTTTAATACCTCTGTTTGCGATGGGTGCTTTTTTTGTAGCCTGTTGTATTATTTCTAAAATTATTGTGAATGGCAATCATCCTTTGTTAGATGCTCCTAGAGACCAATTTTCAGGTATTATCTTTATGTTTTTAGTAGCAGGTATATTAACTGTTTTAAATTTAACAGTATTAAAAGATATGAAATTAATTGATTATATTAAAGGTAAAAAATTCTCTGTGGTTGGAGTATTTATGGCTTTAGGTGTTAGTGCGATTGTTTTTGGTTTCTTAGATAATTTTGGAATGAAACTTGGAACAGATGCTCTAGATGATTCATTCCTTCAATTATTTTTAAGTCCATTCTCTGTTGATAGTAGATTTACAGAACATAGTGAAGTTATACAAGATAATTTAAAATATATGAATGTGTGGGCAAATAGTAAATGGAGAAGTGTTATTAATCACGTATTAAGATTTAAAGATGAAATTGCTGATGCTTCAAAAAAAAATAATAATTCAATGAAAGATTTAGTTAAAGATATAAAAGAATTTATGGATGATGGAGCATTACCATTAATTATACCTAAAGAAATAAAAGAAATGAATAGTAAAACTGCAGGCACACATGCTTTTATTAAAAATATAAAAGAAAAATATGATATTATAGATGGTTCTAAAGCGATGTTAGGTAATACATTTTCTGATTTTATAGGAGCCATCTTAGGAGCAGGTATTATTAATCTATTTATATATATGACAAGTTATGATAGTGTCTATACTGGTGATGATACAGTAGATAATAATTGGTTAATTACTAGTTTAAGCAAATATTCACCATTTATGGAAGCATTCTTTATAGCCATTGGTTGTTTAATACCTGTATTTCTTAATATTGCGATGACCCGTAGTAAATATAATCATACTAATAGAAATTCTTGGATTGTAGTTGGAGTTATTACTTTATTAATAGTTGTAATGATGTATTATAGTGCTTTTGGTATTAAAGATATGACATTGAAAGATAAGAAGAATTCTATAAAAAAAACTATGAATGATCTTAAAGATAGATTGGATATTACAAATAAACAAAATGATAAAACATTAAATAAAGATATTGATGCTTTTATTAATAGTTTGTAAATAAGTTTAATATTAACTTACAATTAAATTATAAAATATTATTGATAAATTACATTTTTAGTATCTAATCCAATCCATTCTGATTTATAATGTTCATATATTCTTTCAAGATGTATTGGATTTTTATGTATTGATGCCCCATGCATTCTTAATATATCTTTTGGATATAAAACGATTTTATTTTTAAAATTATTTATATATGCCCCCCACCATGATAATGTAGAATGACTTATAATATTATGATTACATAAAGACATACACCATAAATCTATATAATCTAAATTGTCTTCATAATAAATACACTCATTATTAATTACATTAAATTTATTTTTCAATTGTTTTATATCATCTGAAAATATATTAATTATTATTTTTTTATTATCTTCTATTTGTTCTGATATATTATTTTTAATATAATTTATTGCTTCAAAAAAAAAAGTAAATTTTTCATTATATTTTATATTACAACCCCAATTTAATCTTACATGAACAGAAATATTTATTATATTAGTATCAACTAAATGTGGATATTTATTATTTATTAAATTATAACTATTTAAATCCGGCTTAATTAATTCACAAATATCATTATAGTAATCATTAAAATATAAATGTGATTGTAAATAACCTGTTATATATATAGTATTAGTATTATTAGTTTTAATAAAATTTATAATTTTATTAGATACAGAAGAAGCCCCAGAACATTCATTTATTTTATATAATGGTTTATAATTATTATTAATAGTGATATCATCAATTGTATTTAGTGTATCGTCATAAAATTTTAAATTTCTATAAATAGTTTCACCATGATCTAAATTATATTTATTTTTTAATTTATTAATTTGTTTTTTTAAATTAATATTATTAAATTGTTTATTATATTTGCGTGCTAAACCATATCCGGCAAAAATTTGAAATAACGCATTCCCTAAACCGGTATTTGTTTTTGTTAAAAATGTAGAATCGTATTGTGTTAGATGTGTTATAATCATATTTATTTTATTTATATAAATTAAATATTTTTAAATTACTTTATTTATACGTAAATATTATATATATATAATATCTATATTTTTTAAATTGTAAAGATGTTTAATTTAAAATCAACAAGAGGGGATCATAAAATATTTGAGTATGATACTAATAAATTTAAATTTAAAGAATTTATTGAGAATTTATACAATACAAATGATTTAGAAAATTTATATAATTTATCCATAGATTATAATAATTTAAAAAATAATTTAAATAATGATTTTAATTTAAATGATATTGAAACTGATTTACATAAAAAATTTTATAATGAAATAAAAAGTAATGATAAATTTAAAACAATATATTGTTCATTAATAAAAGATATTTTTAATAATTTTTTTTTAAATGAAAAAATATTAATCTACCAATCTTATCCTAGTATTAGATTTCAATTTGAAAATAGTATAGCTGTTCCAGAACATTGTGATTCGGATAGTATTGGTAATCATCCATTAGGAGAAAAGAATTTTATACTACCAATTACTACAATGTCAAATACTAATAGTTTATATATAGAATCAAAACCTAATGAAGGTGATTTTAAATCAGTTTATTTAGAATATGGTGATATATTTTATTTTAATGGTAATAAATGTATTCATAAAAATGTTTCTAATAAAGAAGGTAAACTTAGAATATCTTTTGATTTTAGAGTAATATTAGTAAAAGATTATATAAATTATTTAAATAATAATATTACTTATACAAATCCAAGAGATGAAAATTCTAAAAGAACACCTATTAAAATGACAATTGGTGGATATTATCAAATTACATTTAAAGAATATAATATAGAACAAATGCTTGAATGGTATAATATACCAAATTTATTATTACAACATAGACCAACATTTGGAAAAGAAGAAGCATTATCATGTTATAATTATATGTCTGAAGATAATTTTATTACAGAACATAAAAAAACAATTGAATTAGAAAATATAATATGTAAATATTTAAATGTTAAAAATTGTATTATGACCACAAGCTGCACTACAGCATTAATTTTATCATTAATGTCATTAAATTTAAATAAAAATGATGAAGTAATTGTTCCAAATTATACTATGATAGCAACAGTAAATGCAATTAAACATTTAGGTTTAATACCAATTATTATTGATGTTGATTATGAAACATATGCTATAAATTTAAATGAAATTAAAAAACATATTACTATAAATACAAAAGTAATTATACATGTATCCATTAATAATAGATATAATAATTTATTTGAAATTAATAATTATTGTAAGGATAATAATATTTTTTTAATAGAAGATGCTGCACAATCATTAGGTTGTAAAATAGATGATACTTATTTAGGAACAATAGGTGATATTGGTTGTTTTTCATTAAGCACGCCAAAAATAATAAGTTCGGGACAAGGTGGGTTTATTGTTACTAATAATGATAAAATTGCTAAAATAATATCTAAAATTAAAAACTTTGGAAGAAAAGAAAGTGGTAAAGATATATATGAAATATTTGGTTTAAATTTAAAATATACTGATATACAAGCAGTTATAACAATAGAACAAATGAAAAAATTAGATTATAGAGTTAAGCGTATGAGTGAAATATATAATTTATATTATAATAATTTAAAACATGATATAGAAATTATTAAACCATTATATGAGGGATGGCATCCCTGGTTTGTAGATATATATTGTAAATCAAATTTATTTAGAAATAAATTAATTGATTTTTTGAGAAAACATAATATACAAACAAGAGAATCATATGGTGAAATAAATAAAACTAATATTTATTATGATTCAAAATATATGAAAGGTAGTTCCAAAGTTTCAAATTGTTGTTTATTTTTACCATCATATATAACTATATCAGATGAAGAAATTAATTATATTTGTAAAATTATAAAATTATATATATATGGAAATGAAGAATTTATATATAGAACTTTAGAAAAAAATGATTTTAAAGATTATTTATATTTAATGAATTCATTTAGAAAAACTAATATTGATGTAGATAAAGACTATTTTGATAATATATATAATACTATAATTATAAATAATAGCACAATTATAGTATGTGAGTTTATGGGTAAATTAATAGGAAGTATTACAATTTTAATAGAACAAAAAATAATTCATAATTTTGCTCTATATGCACATGTAGAAGATGTTTTTATTCATGAAGATTTTAGACATAAAAAAATAGGAACAGAATTAATAAAAGAAGCATTAAACTATTGTAAAAAAATAAAAGTATTTAAAGTATCTTTAAATTGTAGTGATGAATTAGAAAAATTTTATTCTTTAAATAATTTTGAAAAAAGACAAATAAATATGTCACAATTATTATAATATTATTTAATTTTACATTTTTTACAAATTAAAAATAATATAAAATTATATTATAATAATTTTATTATAATAATTTTAATAATTTAAATTATAAATAAATTAAATAATGATTACTATTTATATAACTGGTGGTTTAGGTAATCAAATTTTTCAAATTGCATGTGCTTTAGGTTTAAGTTATAAAACAAATAATAAATTAATAATAGGTAAAAATTTAATTACACCAAACAGTCATCAAAAAAATAATAAAGAATTAACAGTATCTATATTAAAAAAAGTATTTCCAGAATTAACTATAGTAGATAATTTAGATATTTCATTATATTATTATTATAAAGAAAAAATTGGTAAAGGTTTTAATTATAATAATATATATAATGAATTAATTAATATTTTTAATAATAGTAATAGTAATAATAATAATTTAGAAACTATGAATATAGTATTAAAAGGTTATTTTATAACAGAAAAATATTTTGAAATACCTTTAAAATGTTGTATTGAACTTACACCTAACACAAATTACTATAAAGAAATAACACAAAATTTTGAAAATACTTATTTTATTCATATTAGATTAGGTGATTATGTAAATCATTCTTTATATAAAATTCAATTACTAAATTATTATAATAATTGTATTAATAATATTATAAATCATAATTCATTATCACAATTTATTATATGTTCTAATGAATATGGTTCTAATTTAGATAATTATATTAATAAATTTCCAAAAAATAATAATAATAATAATAATAATAATAATAATAATAATAATAATAATAATAATAATAATATAAATTATATAATTCAAGATAAAAATAATGATGCTCTAGATACATTATATATAATGAAATCTTGTAAAGGTGGTATTTGTTCCAATTCTACTTTAAGTTGGCTAGGAGCATATTTTCAAAAAATTAGTAATAATAATGAAAATGAAAATAATCAAACTAAATTAATTTTTATGCCATATCCTTGGGTAAATTTTATAAATGGATTTACACAAAATAATATTAAAGATGTTTATCCAAAGTGGGCACATGTATATGATACTATAAATAGTAAATTTATATAAAATATTTTATTAAAATATTATTAAAGATTTTAATATAAACTATTAGAATAAATCAGAAATAATAGTCCCATAACCATTACAATATTTATAAAATAACTCTTTATTATCTTTATAAATATGAGTTAATATTACTTGATCTGTCCAAATATCATCTTTATCTATTAATTCTAAATAGTTTCTATATATAGAAACTAATTTATTTATAATATTTTTATGTAAAATATATGTACCACTTACGTGATGATATAAATGATAATTATATTTTTTAAATTTATTAGTATACTCATTATTATTTGTTGAACAATATATAAATTTGTCTCTAGGTAATTTATTTAATTTATTTATATCTGGAAAAATAGTTGAAGGTGGTGGTTTATTTCTGTAAATACATATACCAGCATCTATCCAACAAAAATATTCTGATAAAAAAGGATTTATTTCTAATGCACGTTTAATTAAAAATATTTTTTCATTCCATATTAAATTAAGTTCAATTGAAGGACAATGTTGAGGATGAGTAATCATTTTATCTTTATATTTGTAAGTTGTAAAATCTTCAATATTAATTTCAATATAATATGTAGGTAAATTATTTCTATAAAGTTTAACTAATTCTATACTTTCTTTATTACCAAAAAAAATATAAGGACAATTTATTTTAAGAGTATTATTAAACCAATTATTAAATTGATTTCCATGTTTATTTTTAATAGTCCAATAACCAGATACACACGTTAATTTGCTATTATTATTCATAATATTATAGTATAATTATATAATATTATAGTATAATTATATAATATTATGAATAAAAACGCATTTTGAATTATAATAAAATATATAATTATAATAATGGTAGTTTAATAAATATAAAATAAATATAAAATAAATATAAAATAAATATAAAATAAATATAAAATAAATATATAATAAATATAAAATAAATATAAAATGGAAAAAGTATCAGTTATAATTCCAACATTCAATAGATTTAAATATTTATTAAATACTATTGACTCTGTAAAATCACAAACTTATTCTAATTTAGAAATTATAGTAATTAATGATAATTCAACAGAAAAAGAATATTACGAATATGATTGGGTTGGCAATAATATAACAATTATACATTTAGAACAAAATTCTAAAAATAAATTTAATTATCCCTGTGTAGGTTATGTTAGAAATAAAGGTATTGAAAAATCAACAGGTGTATATATAGCATTTTGTGATGATGATGATATTTGGTTTCCAAAAAAAATAGAATTACAATTAAAAGCAATGAAAACAACAGGATGCGATATGTCTTCTACGGATGGATTAATAGGAAAAGGTATTTATGATAAAAATACAAAATATAAAAAATTTAATGAAGAACATAATTATAAAACTATACAAAATATCTATAGAAGTAAAAATAGTAATTTACTAGAAAATGGATTTCCTAAAATATGGACATTAGATTTTTTAAAAATTAATAATTGTGTAATAAATAGTTCTGTTATGGTTAAAAAAAATATTTTAGAAAAAGCTGGTTTAGTACCTTATGATAGAAGAGGTCAAGATTATAAGTGTTGGCTAAATGTTTTAAAATATACAAATAGTATATATTTAACTGATATTTGTGTTTATTATGATTCTAATCATGGTGCAGGGTCAAATCATTAATCTACTTTTTATATATTTTAGCTTTTATTTTTTGATTAGATTATTTTATAATATTTTTTTTTATTATATTTTGTATTATTTGAATTTTTTTTAATTTTTGTTTATCATTATCTCTATAAAATAGAAACTATAACACACATATTTTTATAATTTATATTATATTAACTATAAAAAAGAAGGATATATATCTAATTATATATTTACTTTTATAATTTCAACATTTTTATTTATAGTTTCTATAGATATAATTTTATAATATAAATTATTTAATCCATTTTGCATTATATATTTAATTTTAATACTATCTATTAAAGTATTGAATATATCATACTCAAAATGTGTTTTATCACTAAATAAATTATCCATTTTTCTATCATTTATATCATTTTTAACTGTTATATATTCATTTATATTTGAACTATTACGTCTTAAATATTTAAAAATAGGTATCCTCATATATTCAACTCTATTCTGTAATGATTTATCTTCAACACCCCAACCCCAAAAATTATTAGGATAACCATTAATTTTCTCAAATATAGGTTTAGTAAATTTAATAACTGTTCCTAATGTTTCCCCAGGAGGTGTATAAATACCAATCATTGTATTATCTTTAATAGATGTATAAAATTCTTTTACACATTTTTCATTAGGATAAACATCAACATCATGATTATAAAAATAATTACATTTATCTTTATATTCATTAAAACCTATATTTAATAACATACCTCTATTAAATAATTTACCTTCTTCTTGTTCTACAATAACCACTTTAAAAGGTTTTAAATATTTTTCAAATAATGGGATCACATCTTTAATAAAGAGGTCTAAATGTTCTTTACGATCTCTATATGGAATAATAATAACATTTTCAAATTCAATATCTGACATTTTTTATAATAATATAAAATAATTAAAATTATAATATAAAATAATAATTTAATGATTATTAAATATAATATTATTTTTAACTATAGTATTATTTTTATATTTAAATAAAATAAAAATTAAAAATTTATAAAAAATAAAAAAATTTAATAAATTTATAATAAAAAATAATTAATAGTATCTAGAAAACTATTTAATATTATCTATAAAACTATTTACTAGTATCTAGAAAACTATTTAATCTTTTTTAGATTTAGTTTTCTTAGATTTTTTAGATGATTTAGATTTCATTTTTCTACTAAGTTTTACTTTTTTAGTTTTTGAGACAGAGCGACGACTACGCATACGTCCTGAAGTTTTACGAGATTTAGAACATTTTTTTGTGGGAATAATTTTAACTGGTGTGCATATCATATCATATTTATAAGTGCGTTCACCAATAACTAATGGTGTGTCTTTTTTAACACGACGGCATTTGTAAGCATACAATTTGTGTTTAGAACCTTGTGTAGTTTCACGAACTTCAATGTAAAGAGCACATTGACCTTTAATTTTTTTAACTTCACACAGACCTGTAAGGGCTTTCATAGCAGCACGTTGAGCACTATGACCAATTAAACGAGCATCATAATCTTTGCGAGAAAACTTGGTTTTACAACCATCTATATGATAGGCGTTATTTATGGCAAATGAACGTTTACCTGTATCTTTAAGAGAACGAGAACTAGTTGAAAACATTTTACTATATTATTTAATGATATATAATTATATACTTATTTTATAATTAGATAATCTTTTTTTATTAATTAGAATAAAAATAAATAAAAAATAAATAATTATAATTATAAAAAAAAATAAAAAATAAATAATTATAATTATAAAAAAATTAATAATTATATTAAATAATTATATATAAATATAGTAATATATAATTTATTAAATTAAAAAATAAAATGTTATTGGAAAAGTGTTGTATTACTATTTTAATATTATTACTCATATTTTTATACCTTTATTCTAAAAAAGAAAACTTTGAAGATGATCAAACAACTCAATCAAATTTACCTATTAGCACACAATTAAGAAATGAAATTGGAACTTTATTAAATATTTCACCTTCTCGTATCAGTAATTTAGATTATGAAGGTAATTTAATAATGAATACATTAAAAGTTCATTTTGATATTCATGATAATAATTTAGACGAAACACTTAATAATGAAAATTCTAAAATGGAAGCACAAAAAATAGTTGATAATTTAATTCTTACTGATAAATTTATTGTTAGTATTAATAATAGAACTGTTATATTACGTAAAATGCTACCTAAAACTAAAACAACAAACATAGACAAATCTAGATTTTTTGATAATGAAGGATTAAAAGAAATAAGTAAATATGCTAAAAATAAATATATATCTGTTCCTAATGATGAATCTTTAACTAAATTTTATACTCTTGGTTTTGATAAAGATTATAATCTAGAACCTAAACTTTAAAAAAAATATTGTTTTTATGTTTATTATATTTATTATGTTGATTATGTTTATTATTTTTTATTTTTAAAATTCTTTATAATGTAATTCTAATTCTAATGAACCATCCGGCTTATACCAAGATAAAATCACAAGATAATGTGTAATAACATCAGGGCGGTTTAATATTGTTCTTACACTATTACATTGTTTTGTTGCTAACTCAATACCTCTATAATAATCAGAGTTTCTTACTGATGAATGAAGAGATTTAATTTCAACAGGTATTAAATTTGTTGAAGATACTAATAACCCATCAGGAGCACAACTTTTTTTTCCATTATGAATAAGACCTGTATCTATCCAACTATAATCTTCATTCTTTAATCCAATAACAGAAGGAGAAAATAATTCTTGAATAATCATTTCTGTTATCGAACCTCTTATTAAATTATATGTAGCTTGTAAAGTTTCACCAATATTGCCTAAATCAGTTCCACCTGGATATAATTTACGTAAAGCAAACCATTCATCGGAACGTTGTGCTATCCAAACAAATTGTTCATAGTTTGTTTTGCCTAACAATGTAAATAATTTAAGCCTATCACCAAGTGATGATACAGGTGTTTGAAATAATTTATTTAAACTAAATGAAGAAACATCATATACTTCCTTATACAATAATACAAATTCAACCCATAATTTCTCAAAGGTTGAATTTGGAACATTGGGAGATTCAAAAAATGCCTTTAATAAATCTTCAGGGAAATGTAGTTCTTGTTCTATAATAGTCTTAAGTAAAGTATTTTTTGTAATAGTCATATATGTTGGCTTTACAGACGCAAAATGATTAGCAACAATAACACAATACTTTTGATGTAAAAATCGTATTGTATCTTCTGTATTATCAATATCAATACGTCCTTTGTTTCCTCTAAATAAAAACCACAAAAGTTCATCAGTAAGGTTTTCACGTTCAGGGAAAAGTTTGCCTGTCTTTATTGCCAATTGTTCTTTGGTATATTCATATTGGTTATCAACTAATAAAATAAGTTGGCAAAACTTCATAGTTAATGATTTCCATAAATCTTTCCACTCTTTAGTAGTATTAATATTTACTAAATCTAAGTTACCTAAAAAGTCTTCTAATACTGTAAATTGAATCATAGCATCTGTTCCATTTTGATAAGCTTCTTGTTTTGAACTTCTAATTTTTTCATAATCTGGAGTTAAGCTCTTCAAATTATCTAAAATAAACTTAGAAATGGCACGAAGCTTGTCAAAAATACTAACCTCAATTGTTTGTAAATGAGGTATGGGATATTTTTGCTTATGATAGTGGTGTGTTAAATTAATAATATTAGCAATTTCAGCCCCACCTTTCATATTAGCAATGATATGACCTTCTTCATTAACACAAAGAACATTAATATCCAAATCATCAATAGATGCAATATTATATCCAGCATCTCTTAATTCAGTCATTAAAGTAATTAAAAGAGTTGGAGATAATTCTAATGGCTTGCCATCCTTAATATTTTCTTTTGTAACAAAAACAACAACATCAATATCTGTAGATCCAGGACATCCAATAACAACCCAAGAAATATAAAATTGTGTATATAAATCATAAGTGGTTATGTGTATTTCACCAATCACAGATATTATATTCTTTAATGTTTTAATT
>Ga0228670_1001048_pt1 | contig 13141 bp, 11 predicted proteins | sample 85DmetaG_FD_182785 | JGI IMG/M metagenome (GOLD analysis project Ga0228670, IMG submission 182785) | Seawater microbial communities from Monterey Bay, California, United States - 85D | ecosystem: Environmental > Aquatic > Marine > Coastal | place: USA: California | collected 2016-10-13
AAAAGCAAAAGGATAAAAAATTAGAAAAAAGTCAAAAATCATCATATTGCTTTCCGATTAAGGAGGTAGTACTAATTGGTGCAAAATCCCTCTCAAAAAGGCAGAAGAAGAAAATTACATCACCTTTTTTAGGCAAATGTTTTGATGGTTCTGTTCTTGGCAATTTAGTTCAAAAAACTAATGCCATGTATAGCTCTATGGGTTTTGCAACTACTCAAGTCACAGTACCAAAACAAAATGTAGTAAGCGGTAACTTAAAGTTAGAAATAACCGAAGGAAAAATCGAAGATATTATTTTAAATGATAATAAGTTCACCGATAAAATGCAGGAATTTACTGCTTTTGGATTCAAAAAAGGCAAAGTTCTTGATATGGATGATATCAATCAAGGAATTTATCAAATTAATCGCTTATCTTCAAATAACGCCAAAATGAGAATTGAGCCAGGCAAGGAAGCTGGCACAAGTAAAGTAGTAATTAATAATGAAAAGAAATTCCCAGTATCAGCTAAATTAGGTTATGATAATTTAGGCAATGAATTTACAGGAATCAGAAGAACCAATTTTTCATCTACAATTGATAATTTATTCTTTCTAAATGATCAGATAAATTTGAGTTATAATCAAAATCTTGATGATCCGAGTAATGAAAAAGATTTAAGGTCATTTTCTGGGGGCATATCAGTCCCATTTACTTACAACACATTATCTTATAATTATTCCAGAACAAAGTTTAGAGGGCAAAATGCTGGTATTAATGGCCCATTAAAATTAACAGGCTACTCCAATTCGAATAATGTAGCTATTGATAGAACGCTTCTAAATAACACGGAATATAGAATATCAACAAACCTATCCCTTACAGCAAAAGAAACAGCTAGCTATCTCAATGACTCAAAAATTGAAACCAGTGAGAGAAAATTAACAATTGGAAGCCTATCTTTTGCGATTTCTAAATATTTCAAAAATGGTGCAACTCTTTATCTAAAACCACAATATAACAGAGGGTTAAAACTACTAAATGCCAAGCAAGATGAACAAGGATTAAGTGCCGATATTCCGAGAGCTCAGTTTCACGCTTTTAAATTATATGCCAGCCTTTCAAAAAGATTCCAAATTCCTAAAATAAATGCACCAGTAACTCTATCAACTGAAATGGATAGCCAAATTTCAAAAAATACCCTTTTTGGCTCTGAGCAATTTTCTGTGGGTGGCTATTATTCTGTTCGAGGATTTAGAGAAAATTTTATTACTGGTGATCATGGATATTATTTTAGAAATAAAGCCAGTTTTAATTTAGGCCAAATTCTAGCTCCTATTTTAACAAAAAAAGAAGGTGATAAAGATAATTTTATCTCAAAAAATTCTTATCATCTTTACAAAATAAGCATGGAGCCATTTTATGATTATGGTTATGCAAAAACTAAATATAATGGCCAAGGGGAAATAACTAGTGGCAGGTTATCTGGAGCTGGACTTAAAACAATTTTTTCTAGCAAATATTTTGATGCTTCACTGACTTATTCTTGGGCTTTGCAAAAGTCTAATTTGATTACTTCCACAGATAAAGAAAATAAAATGCTTTATTTTGAGTTGAGTGCTAAATATTAATATTTGGGAATCTCATCTCAAATTCCGCTCCTTTACCCACCTCAGATTTGCAGATAATTTCTCCATCAAAAGCTCTCATAATTCTGCGGCAGAATGGTAAGCCAAGTCCAGTTCCATCTTTTTTACCAGAGGTAAAAAAGCTTTCAAAAATCAGTTCCAATTTATCAGATTCAATTCCAGGGCCATAATCTTTAAAATATAGATAATTGCCATCAGATTTTATCTCTGTTCTGATCTCAATTTTAGCCTTATAATGAAGAGCATTTTTGAGCAGATTATAGATAACAAAAATCATCATATTTTCATCGCCTTTAAAAATGAAATTTTGCTCTAAATCAAAACTGATTAAATCTTTTTCTTCTTCATTTCTATAAGTGAATTGCCTTAAGGCTTTTTTAACTACATCGGAAATTGATAGATCGGTAAAATTACTTTTATCAATTTCTCCATCTCTAATATTAGCCATAATCATATCAATCATTGCCAAACCCTGACTCGATGAGTCAGCCATCAAATCAATATATTCAATCAATTCATTTAAATTGTTTTTCATCAGCTCACAGCATCCCTTGATACCAGCAAGTGGATTTCTTGTTTCATGAGCTATGGAGCCGGCTAAACTTTTAACCTGCTCAATTTTAGCGTGACATTCCACGCTATTTTCTTTTATTTTTTTAAACATGACTAGAAAAATTTAAGGTTGTTAAAATAATTACCATATTTATAATAGCTAAATCAACATTGGAGAAGATATAAGCACTATTATTAAACTCTATAATACTATTAAAACACTGACTTATCAAGTTAATTAAGCATGAATATCATAATTAATTACAAACAATGCAAAGCTGCCAGAGCGCTTCTAGACTGGAATCAAGATATATTATGTGAGAAAGTCGGAGTTGCTAAATCAACTATCGGTGATTTTGAGAGAGGAGTGAGAAATTTGAGGATTGAAACCATGCAAAAACTGGTAGGAATTTTTGAAGAAAATGGCATTAGATTTGAAAGTGAGGGTAATAGAATTTTGGTGGAATTGAATCCTAAAAATTAGGGATAGATTTTTTGCAAAAAGTAATTACCGCTCGTTCGGTTGAAAAATCTCTAAATAGGAAGCCAACTGGTAAAGCCTTATAAAACAAGGATTCGAACCCTATGGAAAAAGTTAGTAATGGGATCCATACGCTGAGCCATTTTATAAGTTTCTAACTCTCCAGAAATTGGTATTTCTACCAATTCACAAACCCCCCTACAACCCCAGTAAATAAAGGCTTACAGCCAGTTTTAAATTTCCATACCAGTTGCATTTTTGATCTCCGTTTTTACAAAAAATTGCCAATTTTTACCCTAAATTCTCTCCAATTCTCCGTACCCAGTTAACCTTAGAGATTTTAGGCAACCCTCATAAACACTGGATTTACCAAAAAAATAACGAACTTTGCGTACCGACTAGTGGGGAAAAATATCGAACTTGATCTATTTGAAACGGGTTTTGGTTAACCCCCCAATTAACCTTGAGCATTTTCAAGGGTTGCCGAGGTTAGAGAAATGGTCGGGTAGCGGTTGAAAATATCGAAATAGAAGGTTTATGATGAAGAAACTGTAATTCCAACAGGGATTTCTATAATATTTTTTATCTCATTATAAAGATTTACACTTTCTTCTTCAGTTTCTATATCCAAAATCAAGCTGAACCTAACTTTACTTTCTTCTGATTTAATTTTTTTATCATCTTTCCACCATCCTACAACTGGATGAACTATTAATTTATCCATTGTCGCAAGGTCAACACTTTGACCCTCCCAAATATCTTTCAATATAGTTCCAGCTATCTTATTTCTTGTTTTAATGCCTAGCTTCCAATTTGGATCAGAGTTGGAAGAGTTATCTTGAGATCCATCATTTAAAGCTTTATTAACCCTACTGTAGAATTCTTGCTCAGATTCATCTTTTCTTTTTAACTCAAACCTAAGTCCATGAGATTGATATTTAAATTTATTCTTATTACCCCTAGAACCAGCCTTTGGAGTTATGAAATAAGATAATGTTACTTTTAGTTTAATTCTTTTATTAGATAATTCTTCAAGAGTTTTGGTTGGCCAAGGCAAATCAAATATGACACATTGATGACTCTTTTTCTCATCAAATAAATCAAATTCATTTTGAGAAATTAAAGTTAGTGAATTTTCAGCGCTTTTTCTAGCCTTTTCTATATCTGGAATACCAAATCCACATTGCCTCAAAAAATTCACCTTTTCATCCATTTTGTTTCTTGAAATATCTGGATTCGAGAGTCTATTTTTTAACATAGTCTCACTCCATTCAGCTGAATGAACAATGAGACCTTTAATTGTTTCTGGCCAATATCCTGGATATGATTCCATTAAGATAGATGCAAATCTACCAGCTAAAGCTGTAGAAGCACTAGTTGCGCGAAATTCTGTTAATTCACCTGATGTTTGGAAATTTGGATTTGTTGTTATTAGCTCTAAATGAGGATCGTTTGATATTTTATTGCTGCTATCAACTACTTTATTTCCCCCTTCAAATAAAACTTCTGGTTTAACAGGAAAATTATTATAGTCATAGTTTACCATTGAAAACTTACTATAAGGAGAAACATCTAGCTCTTCTGATACTGGCATTAATCCATCTCCCCTTATGTTTGAACAATCAGTTTTTTCTGTGTAAGAGCCAACACTTAAAGAGTTCCAAGATTGAGATGGGTTATCAATGCAAGTAGACTTTTGGTATTGCAAGTAATCATCCTTTGTAAAAGCTCCAGAAATTGATTGTGGATCACAATTGCCTATTGATACCAAAAATAAAGCTTTATGATTAGAAATCACTCTATCTAACATTGTTGAATATAAAGATGGCATCCCATTGCCGTCGGAATTTGTAGTGATAGCTAAGACATAATTTTTGTTTTGCTCTATATTATTTTCCGCAAGATTTATAGCGTCACACACCAATTCTGAAGCATCATTAAATTTATCGCCTTCTTCATTAATAGATAAAATTTTTATGGAAGCTAAATTGTGAGATATGTTTATTTCTTCTTTTGATTTTAATAATGGGCCAAAGTCACCATAAGCACATATTCCAGCCATTTGTGTTCCATGTTGTCCCGCATATGATTCATCATGAGTTCCCCAGCTTTGATCAAGAGTTAAGTTTTTATCATGATCAATAACTTTTTCAAGCAGAGGGTTTCCTCTATTAACTCCAGTATCTAAAATAACAGATATAGTTTTGGAGCTTTCCTTAATTGATATCCTATCTTTTAAATCATGCAAAATTTCAATTTGATCATCTTTTTCTAAATCAAAAAAATGAGTTACTTTTTTAGCAAATCTTATTTCTGCAATATAGCTTAGCTCATTTGATATAATGTCTAATATATCCTTATTTGCTTTAATTAAAGCGACGGTTCTATCACCTAAATTTAATTCTCTGGGATTAAAAACAATATCCTGAAATCTTTGAGTAATAAAGCTTATAAAGTCATTGAATATGCCTTCATCATTTGGTAGCCAAATTTCAATCCAATAACATTTATTCAGATCAAAATCTTCTGGCAAACTATAATCTGTAACAAGATCTTCAAAAGATTTTAACTCTTCAATCTTATCTATCGTAAGGCATAACTTTGACTGCTTCTCTTCCCCTTTATACTTTGATTGTAATTTCTTACTAAATGTCTCGAAAGCCTTTTCATTTTTGAATTGCACATTCGCAATGATGCGCCTGTTATTTTCTTCCCAATTTTCCTTAATTGACAAAAGTCTTAAATCACCCTTAGCTGTGTCCAATCTCTCATAAAAAAAATCTTTATTCTCTTCTCCTGATATTTTTAAGGTGGTTTTAATTGGTTTATTATTTTTAGCTAAATCATTTTTTATTTTTTCTAACTCTTTTATTTTCTGTTGATAATAGTCATCTGGTCTTTCTGGTATGTTTGGCTTTCCCATGCCAGTACCAGAGAACTTAATATTAGAATTTTCTGGATAAAAACTTAGATGATTATAGATTCTTTTTGGCATTACTTATCTAAATATTATTTGTATTTTTACGATCTTTTATCGCAGATAATACAATTTTATTAGATAAAGTTTTATAGCTATTTAGAACCCTTAATTTTTGAATATCATGGCATATTTTTGTAATTTCATCAAAACTTAATCCAAGAGATTGTTCTGCAATTTTCTCCCAGTTTATATTTTTTGTATCTAGGTTGTTTAACCTATACTTAAACACCTGAATTATTAATTTTTTATCAGGCAAATTGTATTCTAAAACATCATCAAACCTTCTAAATAATGCTTTATCCAATAAACTCATATGATTTGTAGCTGCCAATATGACGCTATCATTTGACGCTTGTTCAATGAACTGCAAAAAAGTATTCAAAATTCTTCTAATTTCTCCGATATCATTACCTAAATCTCTGCTACTACCAACAGCATCAAACTCATCAAAAAAATAAACTCCTTTTATCCTTTTGATCTGTTCAAATATAAGCCTTAATTTTGAAGAAGCTTCACCCATATATTTTGTCAGCAACCGATCTAATTGCACTGTAAATACCGGCACTTGCAACTCTCCAGCTATTGCTTTGGCAGTCATTGTCTTTCCTGTTCCTGGAGCTCCAACCATCAATATTTTACTTCTTGGTAGTAAGTTAAACTCTCTTAATTTTGCTTTTGAATTTTGCTCTGTTATTAATCGGTCTATTCTAGCCCTTAATTCTGAAGATAAGACAAGATCATTAAGCTTTATTTTGCTATAATCTGCTTCAAATAAGCCCTTAAGGTCTCATGTCGGTTGTACCAAGGGAACAGGGTTGATATTAATTGATCTTAAATTGCTGGGAGATACATCTAAATCGGAAACTATTTTTTTTATTTCTTCTGCAAATTTTATATGTCCTTTTTTTTCTTCGCTAGCAGCTATTTGCAAAGCAATAGAACGCAGGTGTTTTGTATCGCCATTTTTAGCGCTCCTTAATAACGATTTTATTTGCGTTGCTGTTGCCATATCTGTTTGAAATAATAATTATATATTTATATTCTAAAATAATCTTCAAAAAATTCCATCTTTTAATTTTGTTATTTACTATTTGAAACGCCCCACATCTCCTCCTGCTCTTGCCAAATCTCAGGTGCTTTTTTAGCAAGAATATCTATCAGCCTCAAATCTCTAGGTGCTGTGCCATTAACAATTGCTTCAACAATTTTTGGTGAGATAAAATTGAGTCGATAAATTTTTGTTACATGAGGAGTTGAGATATTTTCTAATCTAGCAATATCAGCAAGAGAATTAGTGCCATTTTCCTCATCTTCAATTATGGTTTTCCATTGATAAGCCTTGGCAAAAGTATTGATTAATTTTTCATCAAAATTCTTTTTTTGAATTTGACCTTGAGGAACAATCATCATTGCTGTGCCACCTCTTTTTCTGATTTTCATTGGCACAAAAATTTGAATAATATTTTCATCAATTTGCCTTTTTGTTATTTCTAAATTTTGCATATTTTATCCGTTAATTTCGCTGTTAAGTGAGTTCATTCCTTGCTTGTAAATATTGATATTCATGCCATCTGGGCTGATGATAATATCTTTGATTAGGAGATTGATAATTCTTGCTTGCTCTGGCGGGAATAATTCATCCCAAACTTTATCTATTTTTTGAAATGATTCGATGATTTGGTTTTGGTTAATATTTTCATCTTCATTACTGGCAATTGTCCCCGAAACTACCTCTGGCTTTTGTAAAATATTTAAAACCTGATCTGTCACTAATTCTTCTGCTTCTTTGGCTGGTATTCTACCTACAGAACATTCCTCATTATTGCCCTTAAATTTTGCTTGGCAGATATAATAGCGATATTTTCTGCCATTTTTTGAGGTATAGGTAGGAGTCATTTGACTGCCACAAATACCACAATTCATCATTCCTTTTAAAAGTGGAGCTTGGCTTATTCTACTATTTGGAGTTTGAATTTTAGGAATTTTATTAGTGAGTAAATCCTGAGCCTTTTTCCATGTTTCATCATCAATTATTGCTTTGTGCAGACCATCATAAATATTGCCTTTATGGTTAATTTTTCCAATATAAAGCTCATTGGTTAAAATCCTTCTGACACTGGATTTATTAAATCTCTGACCCTTATGGATTTTACCGCTACTTGCAATCCAAGTTTTAGTTTTAAAGCCCAAATTATTTAATTCTCTAAATGTATCGGTAACTGAGGTAGTTTCAATAAAGGTTTTAAACAAAATTCTGATAATTTTAGCTTCATCCTCATTAATGATTAGCCTTCTATCTTTAAGATCATAGCCAATTGGAATATAGCCACCCATCCACATTCCTTTTTTGCATGAAGCATCAAACTTATCTCTTATTCTCTCACCCGTTAATTCTCTCTCATATTGAGCAAATGATAATAGGACATTAAGCATTAATCGCCCCATTGAGTTGGCAGTATTAAAGCTTTGCGTCACTGCTACAAAGCTAACATTATACTCATCTAGGATTTTGATAATTTCGCTAAAATCAGCTAGCGATCTGGTCAGTCGATCAATTTTATAAACAACAATGCAATCAATTTTGCCTGCCTTGATATCATTAAATAATCTTTTTAATGCTGGTCGCTCCAATGTTCCCCCAGAATATCCACCGTCATCATAGCTTGTCGGATCAAGAACCCAACCCTCATGCTCTTGGGATAAAATATAATTTTCTGCTGAGAGCCTTTGAGCATCAAGTGAGTTGAATTCCTGCTCCAACCCTTCTTCACAAGATTTTCTAGTGTAAATCGCACATCTTTTTTTGGTTTTTGTTTTATCGAAATTATCAATCATATTTAGTTAATTTTAAAAAATTTAAGTCCATTCCATTTAGTTCCAGTAATTACCTTGGCTATTGCTGACAGACTTTTGAATTTTTGCCCTGCGTAAGAGAATCCATCTTTTAAAACTTCAACTTCATGGGTAATTTCTCCCCATTTTTTGCATATTTTAGTGCCTGGTAATAATTTCTTGGGAGCGATTTTGTTTTTATGAGCTTGATCGCCGACCGCCACTTCTAATAATTTGTTTTTTACCTCCTCTTTTAATCCACCAAATGCCAGCTCTTGTAATCGATATGCTATTCTTGGTCGCAAATAATCACGACTCACATGGGTTTTTAGAGGTTTTGGCATTATGTCATTATAAATTGCCTTTAATTCCTCCAAAGATTTACTCTCTAATTCAATAATTTGTTTAACTATAGATTTGCTCATAAGCATTGTAAATTCAGGTTATTATTGACTGTATGAACGCTTCGAAGAGAGTTAGAATCAAGTTGTTTCTGATCTATTTGATGGAGATTTTTGTTATGGAGGCGGCAAATGGCAGTTGCTAGAATTTTGCCAATTTCTACAATGTTGCTATTCTCGGCGTTTTCTGCCTCTATGTCGCTATTTTGAAGATAATTTTGTATTGTCATTTGAAGCCATTATTCATTTTCTAAAAATCTATTATTAGAATATGAATTGGCCTCAAAACCACAATGACACTTGATTACCTATATGTACTCATCTTTACTAACGGATAAATTAACCAAGATATTTGAGGTGTGATTTACATTTATTTTTACAATCAGAACTACCAAAGCCAGCTATAATAATTTCACCGCAAGTTTCCTGATTTAAGATACATTCTTCCTTTTCAAATTTTTGCACCTCGGTAATTTTAGCATTTTCGTTGTTGAGTAAAAGGTGAGTAGACCGACTTTTCCATAAATCTTAGATTAAAGTTTGTTTTCACTGTTTCTGCCAGTTTCCTTATAGCAGTGCCACATTATCTTAATCATAACTTACGTCATTATGTCAGCCCCTCGCAGAACGGTACGTGAACCTCTCAGCTCATACCGCTCCCATTAAGCAAAACTTCCTGTCATACCAGAAGACCAATGCGCAAATAGCTTTGGATGTTGACTTGATAGTCGCATCATAAATTCACTTGCTTGCGTCTTATGTCTTCTCAATTTCTTATACTTTCTGCGTGACCATAATACTAATTTATGGTTTAGTTGCCTAAATACGGTATATAATCCAGATCTATTGTATTTGCCATAATAATTGATCCAACCTCTTAAGGCTGGATTTATCATATTGGCAACATCTTGTAACTCTAAATAATATAACTTGCGTACACGCAATCCCTTAAGCTTCTGCTTTATTGATTTCAAAGAGCTATTGCTGATTGATGGGGTAAAGCTCACAAACAAACTATTACGCTTATTATTCTTTACCAATCTTCGCCTGAATTCGTAACCCAAAAACTCAAATTTAGTATTTGGATAGTCCTTCTTGCGACTGCTATCTTTACAATAAATAATCTTTGTCTTCTTTGGATGAACTTCTAATTTACATTCCAACATGCGAATCTTCAGCTCAGACAATAATTTCTGCGCTGATTCCTCTGTTTTACAATGTATTAAGCCATCATCCGCATAACGACACCACTTATTTTCTGGATGGTTCTTGCTTATCCAGCGATCAAAGGCATAATGCATAAATAGATTTGCTAATATTGGACTGATAACTCCTCCTTGCGGAGTGCCCTTGCCTCTTTCAGTTATTTTACCTTCTGAATCTTGCATTGGGCATTTAAGCCATCTTTCAATATAAAGTATTATCCATTTTTCTTGATTATACTTTTTAACTGCCTTCATGAGCATTTCATGATCTATGTTGTCAAATAAACCTTTTATGTCAAATTCCAATACCCAATCATCATACCAACATCTTTTGCGAGTAATACCAATCGCATCTAATGCTGACTTATTCGGACGATAGCCATAGGAATCCTTATAAAAATATGGTTCAATTTGAGGCTCTAAGATCATTTTTGCTACAGTTTGAGCAATTCTATCCAGTACCGTGGGTATGCCTAGAATTCTCTCGCTGCCATCCTTCTTAGGGATTGAAACAGATTTAACAGGCTTTGGAATATAACTTCCTGATGCCATCCTGTTCCATAATTTATACAAGTTCTTATCTAAATTCAGCTCAAACTTTGCTATTGTTTCATCATCTATACCAGAACTTCCAGCATTTGATTTCACATCTAGCCAAGCCTTATTTATCAAAGATCTTGGTATGTTAAAAGATTTTGTACTCATTAATTTATTCTTCCTAAAATTAGTTGGTAAATCAATTAGCACCGCTTAACGCAATTCCTTCGCTCCAATTCCATTACAGAATCTTCATCACTACTACAAATTGCTCCGCCCCAGTTTCTTGCGTTGATACTCCAATACTCATAGCTTTAACTATTTGCATTTCTCTCTTAACATCAAGATGACTGGTTCCCGCAGTTCCATATGTAAGCCCAAATCAAATTCTTGCCTCCTTTACACCGGACACCGCTTAGACAGTAATCAGGTAACTTCTAAACTTCGTAATGAGGTATAGACTCGCCCTCACTTTTGATGTCAATCCCTGGATTACGATGCGTCATCAGTAGGTTCGCTTTCGCTCAACTTTTTGATTCCCACCTGCTAGATAATTCTAGCTTTTCCATATTGCTCGAGTACCATAGCTCTTTACTACAGCACCATATGGTGGTTTGAAGCCTTTGCCTGAACAACGACTTCGAAGGATCTGCCTTCATCTCACATATAGCTTCTCACTAAAAGAAATATAATTATTTTAATATTTTCTTTACATAATTACCTCCTTTTAGTTGCTACGGCGCACAGTCGATATGCCAGTGAAGTTTTTTATCAGGAAAGTTGGATTGATGCCTTTTGATTCTTTCATCAATATTTTTCTTGGCTGAGCCAGTATAAATATAATTGCCCATCGGAAAGGTAAATTTACCAAGCTTTCCTATTTGGATTTCAATATTATTTTTGATATTGATGTGAAGTTGATAGCTTTGCATTAATATTCCCTAATCACTTTTGCTACTACTCCCCAGAAATGAAGATTTTGATCTACATCCTCAATATCAGGGTAACTCTCATTTTCTGAAACTAACTTAGTTATTCCATTTTTTTGACTCAGTCTTTTTACAACCGCACCATTATCAACTGAGGCAATGATGATATCGCCATCTCTAGCCTCTTTAGACTTATTAACTAAGAGAATATCATCAGGAAGAATTCCCGCATCTTTCATAGAATAACCTGAAACTTTTACCAAAAAATGATCATCAGGATTTTGAACCATAAATTTTTCATTAAGGTTATATAATTCATAATTATCTGAATCAGTAAAATTTGGAACACCTGCTTCAACTTTCATATCAAACAAAGGAAGAGCAAATTCTTTTGTCTTGCTTTCCATCATGTCCTTAACTGTATCAATTAGACTTATAGGAACTCTCATAATTCTTGTAGGCTCACCATACCTTCCTTGGCCTTTTGGTCTTCCTGCGCCTTCTCTTGCTCCACCACGTGTCTTTTTTTTCATCAAATAGGAATTTTTAATTGTAAAAAAATTAAAGTAAACTTAGAATAAGGTACTTGATTCATTTTAAAATTCAATTAAAACTATATTCTCTTATGGAAACAAAGGTAAAAAAATTTATCAGACATACCCCAGAAGAAGATTTGAAGAACTTTTTAATCGATAATGATATTATCGAAGTTTCTGATAATTTTAAGTGGGATGGTAAAAATAGAAAATATCATGAAAACCTGTTTGGCTTTATTTGGAATTGTGAAGATTCTAAAAAGCAGAATTTGTTTGATACAATTGAGAGAGTTCATGGCATGATTGATGAGCCTGGTCAAAATGCTTTACGCTGTGTTGTTGGTGGCGATGAAATATTTTTAGATCAAAAGAGTGATCATGCCAGAGGTCTTTGGGTTTATACAAACCATCCTGAAAAATTTAAAACGGCAGAATATTTTTCCTCCTATGATAATAAAAGAAAATCAAAGGAATGGAATGCATTTGTTGGCCCAGAAAATAGAGAAATTGATAAATCAGAAGAGAATATAGCTAAATTTAAAAACTTAGTTTTAGAGCATTTTAATATTAGCAAGAAATTACAAATCGAATTCAATTCTAGAAGCAAAGAAGATAAAGACGGCAATGAGTTTGAGATTTGTAGCTTAATGGCGTTTCATGATGATTTGCCAAAATCAATACAAGCCTTTGATCAGGATAAGGTGGTAACTAAATATTTTTCTCCTGCTAAAGATTTTTCAATTAGTTATGATCCAACCAGTGGTTTAATTGAAGTCATATCAAATTCAAAAGATAATAGAGCATTTTTAGCCAAGAAATTTGCCAATATTTTCTTAAAAACAGAAGATGATAAGTTTGAAATCAGACTCAAAAAATACAATATTTCTAAATTTAAGTCTTATCAAGATTTGATGAAGGATGTTGATATAAAAGACGGGATTCAAGATATAAAAGTAACTTTAATACAATTATCTCCTATTAACGGAAAAGGTTCTAATATTTTACAATCTGGCTTTTTAGATCATGAGGATATTTATGAAAAAAGTAGAAAATGGTTTGG
>Ga0228670_1001049_pt1 | contig 13140 bp, 9 predicted proteins | sample 85DmetaG_FD_182785 | JGI IMG/M metagenome (GOLD analysis project Ga0228670, IMG submission 182785) | Seawater microbial communities from Monterey Bay, California, United States - 85D | ecosystem: Environmental > Aquatic > Marine > Coastal | place: USA: California | collected 2016-10-13
ATACTTTCATAATTGGTGTTGGGTAATGATTGTGTTTGATAGTTAACGCCTTCATTATTCTCAAGTAATTGAGTGTAGATAGCTAAAGAATTAGGGTTTCCACTACCAAGTATTTGACCTTCATAACCATAATCAAAACCTAGGGTTACATTATCTAAATAATAAACATCACAGTGTCTATTATATGAAGAGCCATTGTTTATGATTAACTTAATGCTTGTTAAAGGCGTAGTTCTTTCAAAAGTATCTGAACCACCAATTTCGATTTGATGATATTGATTGGCTTCAGGAAAATTGATAGTTCCTGATGCATCTGATCTCACAAAGAAACCTTGCCCCGGAGCAATAATAAAGTTTGCATTACCAGAATCATCTATATTACTAACTCTATCTTCATAAGCCCCAGATGCGGAGTTCCATGTCCAAATAGTTGGGAGAATATTAGAAGGATTAGTAGTCAAAAATTCAGAATTCTTAATATAGGCCGGGTAAGGATTTCCAACTAAGTTCCAGTTAAATCCAAGATATTGATCAACGTCATCAGGTTCAGAATTCGGATCATAAACCAATGTAAAATTTACACCACCATTTTGAGTTTCTAAATCTCCAGCGATTTCTCCTGTAAAACTTAGTTCTCCACCATTATCATTATTTTCTAACTTCACGTTATATCCAACACCTGAGGTAAATGTTAGGTTTTGTTCTCCATCTAACATCCAATCCCAATTATTGGTTGAACTTATATAAGTTGCAATAGCATTTATGTTGGTAGCTTCATCTATATTATAATTATCAACATAAGTATCATCATAACTTTGACCAAATACGGGTGGTGAAACTAGAAAATATTCATCTGTAGGTAAATTTCTCCTGTAGCTAATGTTTCCTGTTTTAGACCCGTTTACAATTATTGAAGCTCCACTCTTGAGAACAACGTTAGCTTCGGATTCACTTTCAAAATCTCCAGAAACGTCAATATTTGAACCTTCTAACACTGTTAGAGAGCTACTATTTTTTACCTTAAGATTTGTTTGGGCTGCTATATTAGAGTAAAAGGCGATGAGAAATATTACCAATACTTTTTTCATTTTTCTTTATTTAGGGGATATAATTTTCACAAAAATAGTTTATTTTTTGTTTAAGTCAAAAAAAAAGCTTGATATTTTGATATAGAACTCTGATCTAGTGTCAAGGTAATTGAAGAAAAAATATTATTAAAAAATAATAGAACTTAGAATTATAAATAGGTTAACTAACAAAGAAAATTACTTGATCCCTAGCCTAAACCTAAGCTATTCAGTAATATTTTTATCTTTTTTATACCAGTAAATAGCTCCAAACATTAAAGCTATAATTATCAAGAATAATTTCACATATTTTGGCATAAGGTCTATATCAAAAACTTTACGAATAATTCTTCCTAATAATAATAGTACTATAGCACAAATAGAGATATATCTATAAAATTTGTTGTGGCTATTCATAAACATATTGTTTAAAATTCAGATATTAAAAGTAGTTTAGATATTATTTTTGATCGTTTCCTTTAAAAAAGTTGTTTTTTAATAGAAATACGTTTATGATGATGAAGATTCCTATACAAACACATATAAATGCCTGTTCTACAGGTCTAAGAAAAATTTCAGAAGACCCATAAGCAACTACTCCATAACCTAAAGAAAAAAGAGATATTATAAATAAAGACCAGGACTTTTTGTCATTCATAATCCAAATATAATGATAAAAAGATTTATAAATTTAAATAGGAATTCATCTAACCTATAAAAGGGTTTTTATAATCATTTATTAGCGCTTCATACATTTGTTGGAAAATTGACATATTGTAAAGGCTCAGCTTTGAAAACAGCACAGTCAAAAAAACACTCAAGCAAGCTTTATATTCTTTATAATCATTTTTCAATTACAGGAGTAGCTCCGCTGATCCTACAAAGCTCCGCTTTGAAAAAAGCACAACCCAAAAAACACTCAAGCAAGCTTGGTGTTTTTTTGACTGTGTTGTTTATTCGTGACCCAAACTTATGAAAGTTCAAACTTTTTGGATGGAATTAGTGAGATAAACTCAAAAAAAATATCCCCAAGAACAAATTATTATTTTTGGGGATAATTCGTGACCCAAACTTACAAAAGTTCGAACTTATTAAAAGGTTTTGAATCAATATTATAGTAAAATTTACCAATTGAACTACTATCTTTGAAAAGTCATTGAGTTGCCTCTACCAACTGGAAATTTAATAGTTATTGTATTAGGTTTGTAATCATCCCACTGGTCATCGGGTACCAAGATGTAACCCCCACTATTCCCAAATTTACCTCCAGTAAAAATCCATTTATTATCACTAATGTACTCTTCAAATTTTCCCGAGGAAGATTCAGATTTAGGTTTGCCGCCGTACATTTGATCTGTAGTTGTTTGTGTTAATTTATATCTATAAACCCCAGCTTCTACTCTTATGATGGTTAATCTAGAGTTCATCGAAATCTTGTAACCGCCCATAGTCCTGCTAACTTCGTGATACCAATCACCTACTGTATTACTTGTCTTTATTGTACCATTACAACTGGTTAATAAATTCATAAATAGAATTATAATAACACTTAGATGGAGTCTTTTAGTGATCATAAAATTTTATTTTTTTGCATTGTATACCAATATTAAATTATTTTCATCCTTGTGATATAAATTTACAGATTTATTCTCAGAGGATAATTGCTCTAATTTCTTAAGACCATTTAAGTCCTTAAAATAATAAAAAGTAAATGCTTCAGTAGCATCCTTATTTCCAGGCACTCGATGAATTTCAATTTTAAAAAGATTAAGACTGTAATAGGAATTTAAATCTTTTAGCTGTTTACTAATTTGTTTCAAATAAAAATCAGAGCTTTTTTCTGATGAATACCATAACTCTAGGTTTTCTATTGGTTTTCTAATTCTTTCATTAGACCCATTATCAGAAATTAAGTCTGTGTTTGTTGTATCAGAATTTGATGTTACATTTTCATTAGATGAATCTTGATTAGCTTTTTTTTGAGTATTTTGGAGTTTTTTGTAATCAGCTTCTAATTCTTCTCGTCTTTTTTCATTAGTTTCAAAAGAATTAGTGCTTGCCTCCTTTTCGAATAGCTCCATTTTTACTTCAAACCTTTTTTTCATTTCTTCGTAAGATTCTTGGGGTGACAACTTTTCGTTAACTGACCAGATGTCCATTTTTTCTATATAATATGAATAAAGGTAAGAATTAAGAGATCCTTTAAAATTTGTATATTCTGAAATATTCCTATCATACATACCTTCATCTCTTCCTGTAAATTCTATAAATTCTTTAACATCTAATAGTGGCTCTATACTTGGTTTAATCAATTTAACAGTTGGTTTAATCCACAAAACAAAATTTTCCAAATCAAAGCTAAATATTTCAGCAGGGATATTTGCAGAATTTATTGTACCACCTATATGCCCTATATTCATATTCAATAAATATTTTTCTTGACAAAATTTCATTAAATCACTATAATTCGAAAACTTTATTTCGTACAAAACCAAAGGGGGGTCAGCTGACCAATTAGCCACTCCATTTCTGTTGAATGTTTTAAAATAATTTTGATATTTTTGTTTTAATTTGTAAATTCTATTGTAACTGCTTGATGGATTATCATTTGTTCTCATAATATACCCAACAAGACCAATAAAATCAGAGTTACTCTTTTTATTTAATGTGACATACTCTTTCCTTGAAATACCATTATTAGATTCGCTGAACTCCTCTGCGACAGGCAGATCGTAAGCTAAAGCTTTATTTTTACTAATTTCTAATTCTTCTTTTCCTGACATCAAAATCAGTTTTTGAGTCATTTCATTTAATTTTGAATTTAGCTTTTCTTGGGAATTTGATACAATATCAATAAGCTTATTAAAATTAACTTTGTCATATCTTTTAGCAATATTATTCCAAACAAATATTTCCTGTATTTCGGTTTCCTTGTTTTCAATAATCTCTTTGCAAGCTATTATAAAATCCGTATTTGATATTAGTCGATCGAAAAGATCCTTTATTTTTAAATAACTACCTTTTTCCCTATGACTTACATTTTCAAAACCTTTTTTTAAATACTTAGAAAATCGACTATTATCTGAATTTGCTTTTTTGAGAGAATTTATTAAATCAGGTAAGTATCTGAATGAGTTAGCATCAAATTTAGTTTCAAATAAATTATATTCTTCATTAATAATGTAATTATATAATAGATAAAATAGACTTATATCTTTATAATCTTTTACGAATGACCAATTAATAATTTCGTTAAAATAATTATTAATTTTAATAGTATACAAGCCATTATCATTCAAACCTGAAGGAACTCCACCTGTGTCAAAAGGACGCTCAGCATAGTAATCACCAATCTTTTGAGTTCCACCCAGTAAAATCAACTTATCAACAGGCTCCTTACTTTTTTCATAAAAACCAGATTTATGATATTCTACTGAATAGTCACCAGTCCAATTTTCTTGTAATCCACTAAACATTAGAAAACCATCATTTTTAACAAATTTTTTATTGATTTTCCAGATTTTGTTTTCGTTAAACAAACTGTCAATGATTAAATTGTTACTGTCATACGTAACCTTGGATTTTGCAATACCGTTTTTAAAATTTAATTTTGCACGGCGCACTTCTCCGTTCTTATATTTAAATATTTGCTCCCCATCAAGGACACCGTTAGAATTGTAATTAAATGTCTTAAGTTGAGTTTTATTAAATTGACCCGTTCTATAAGTTTTTACATCACGAAAACCCAATCCAGCACCAGCATCTACATATTTTCTTGTTGATTCCCAATCTACTTTACGGTAAGTCTCCTCGCGAAGTGTGTATCTTTCAACTTTGCCTGTGAGCCTTCCATTAACTACATTACCTTTAGTAACTAAAGTATTTTGTCTATCATGATTGTAGGTATAAACACTTGGTTTATTTGCCTCAACCAACATGCAATTGTTACAATTTAAAACACCATCTTTAAAATAGCCTTTATTTATTAAGTCATAAAACTCTCCATCATATTTTCCAGTATCTTTATTAAATTGAACTGAAAATATTAAGGTCCCAGATTCATTAAAAATTTCAGTTTTAACTTTTTTTAGATCCTCCATCTCCAAATAATCAATGAACATGGGTTTACCATTTTCAAAAGTTTTTGTTATTTCTTTTAGAAGGTCTTGACCGTTTGATTGGAAAACACAAAAGGAAACCAATAATAGTAATAATTTATTTTTCATAATTTTTTTTTAAACTATTTACTGAAAAACTTGCAAGAAAAAAAGCTATTGTAAGTTAACGCATTGTTAAATTGATTTATCAAATATAAAAAAAAATTCAGCAAATGAAATGCAAAAAAATATCTCCAAAAATAAATTATTATTCTTAGAGATAATTTGTGACCCCGGTAGGAGTAGCTACCCTGATCCTTAGCGCTCCGCGCTGAAAATCAACAAAAGAAACTTCAGCATTACCCAAAATAAAAAAGCAAGCTCTTTATTTTGAGCTTGCTTCGTTTCAACTTTTTGTTGATTTATTCGTGACCCCGGTAGGATTCAAACCTACAACCGCTGGAGCCGAAATCCAGTGCGCTATTCAGTTGCGCCACGAGGCCTTTTAATGTGTTTATGCTAAATTTTTTCTGACAATTCCAGAAATGGTTTTACCGTCTGCCTGACCTGCCAATTGTTTTGAAACCATTCCCATTACTTTACCCATATCTTTCATGCCTTCTGCTCCAGTTTTAGCAATAGTTTCTAATACTACTTTTTCTATAGCCTCTTCAGATAAAGCTTCAGGCAAAAACTTCTCAAGAACTGCAATTTCTGCCAATTCTGGATCTGCAAGATCTTGCCTGCCTTGATTAATAAAAATTGCTGCACTATCCTTTCGCTGTTTCACTTGCTTTTGGATAATCTTCATTTCTTGGTCTTCGGTTAAATCATCTCCTGCCCCTGTTTCAGTTTTTGCTAATAAAAAAGCAGATTTAACAGCTCTTAATGCTTGAAGAGCCACAGCATCTTTAGATTTCATCGCTGTTTTTAATTCTTCCATTATTTGTTTTTGCAAGCTCATATGTATATTTTTAGCGGATCAAAGATACAATTCTAATCCTGTTTTTTTATTTTTTTAAGATATAATACATTCTTGTTGTAATCAATAATAGCTTTCCCTTTTTGTAAAATATCAGCTCCTATAATTCCATGAACTTCTTCGGCTTTATGAATTGTTAAGGCTTTATTTACATGAACTAAATCAAATAACACCAAACTAAAGTTTTTATTCTTCCACTTACCTATCTCCAAATAATTGTTTTCAGATTGTTGAGTTTCCATATCTGTTGCTCCTGCACCTGCAGCTTTGGTATCACTTTCTTTAGCAACTAGGTTAAAAAACTCAATTTTATCAATTCCGACACAAGAATTTGAAGCTCCTGTGTCTAGAATAAACTTACCTGCTACTCCATTAATTTTTGCATCAAATTCCATGTGGTTTGTAACCATTTTCTTTAGAGGTATTTTTATATATTTCTTTTTGTACAATAGTTTTTTTAGACCACTCATTTAAATGTATTTTTGATGTATCAAAAATACATTTAAATAAATTGATTTTTCAACAACAACTTTTTGTTTTTTATAACAAGCTATAGGGATAACAAATGATTACAGATACTCACACACACTTATACTCAGAGCAGTTTGATCAAGATCGAGAGGCTATGATTCAGAGAGCCAAAGATGCTGGGGTTCAACGGTTTTTTATTCCTGCTATAGATAGTAGCTATTCTAAAAGAATGTTTTCTTTAGAAGAAAATTACCCAAATGATGTATTTTTAATGATGGGTCTACATCCTACCTCTGTAAAAGAAAACTTTGAAATTGAATTACAACACGTTAAAGATTGGATAGATAAAAAAACATTTGTTGCCATTGGTGAAATAGGAATTGATCTATATTGGGACAAAACATTCCTAAAGCAACAACAAATGGCTTTTCAGACACAAATTAGATGGGCTAAGGAGAAAAAACTTCCCATCGTTATTCATTGCAGAAACGCTTTCAATGAAATATTTGACATCTTAGAACTAGAAAAAGGACCAGATTTATATGGTATTTTTCATTGTTTTACAGGAACTTTGGAACAAGCTAAAAAAGCAATTTCATACAATATGAAGTTGGGAATTGGTGGTGTGGTTACTTTCAAAAATGGTAAAATAGACACCTTTCTGAATCAGATTCCATTACATCATATTGTATTAGAGACAGATGCCCCATACTTATCCCCAGCTCCACACAGAGGCAAACGGAATGAAAGTAGTTACATTACTTATGTAATTGAAAAATTAGCCACTATTTACAAGCTGCCTTTTAATGAAATTGCAGCTGTTACTACAAATAACTCAAAGGAAGTCTTTGGAATCTAATGTTACATATTTTAACACACCTATTGGAACTGCCAAAATCACTGGAGATAATGATGGCATTCAAACCATTACTTTTATAACCGATAATTTAGACGAGGGAAATTTAATAACAATTGGTATAAAGGAAAATATACCTGAATGTTTAAGAGAATGTGTCCTTCAACTAAAAGAATACTTTCAAGGCAATCGAAACAGTTTTAACCTTCTTTTAAACCCTCAAGGTACCAAATTTCAGAAATTAGTATGGAAAAATCTTAGTACTATTCCTTTCGGAAAAACAATATCTTATCTAGCACAAAGCAAACAAATTGGTGATGTAAAGGCAGTGAGAGCTGTAGCCTCTGCCAATGGAAAAAACCCTATTAGTATTGTAATCCCGTGCCATAGAGTAATTGGCTCAGATGGCTCATTAACTGGTTATGCTGGAGGTATTTGGAGAAAAAAATGGTTATTAGATTTTGAGAACCCTTTAAAACAACTATCGTTTTTTTAAACTAATTCTTGAATTTAGACGTTTATAATACTATGACAAAAAAAGGCTTGTATTTGATCCTATTCTTGGTTGGTTTTTATGCCAATTCTCAAAACATGTCATCAGACTTTAGATCCAAAAAAATTATGGTTTTAAAAGATACTATAAACTTTGATTCTGTTCCAATAAATCCACAAAATTTTAAAATACGAGTGGGTAAAAAAATTGTTTACCCCACAGAGTATCAAATTTTATATAATGAAGCATTATTAATAATTAATTCAAAAAAATATCAAGAAATTACTATAGATTACTTCAGATTTCCTGCATTTATTACAAAAACTTACAGCCCTTTTGATAAAAAGTTTATTATTTCCAACACAAGTAATACAGGACAATTGTTTAGCCTAACAAGTAATAAAAAACCCTCTGAATTAAAATTATTTGATGGCTTAAAGACAAGTGGATATATTAATCGAGGAATAACCTCAGGAAATAACCAAAATACTGTAGCAAATTCTTCTATGGATATCAACATAGAAGGAAAACTCTCAGATAAAGTAGCAATTCGAGCAAATATCTTTGACACTAATATCCCATTACAAGATAATGGATATTCTCAGAGCATTACAGATTTTGATAGAATTTTTATTGAACTGTACAGCAAAGATTGGCGAGTAAAAGCCGGAGATGTTAGTTTAACTAATAACAATAGTTATTTTTTAGCCTTCGAAAAACAGGTGTCTGGACTTGAAGTTGAAGCCTCAATAAACCCCAATACCAAAGTTGCTGCCTCCGGAGCCATAGTTAGAGGCCAGTTTAGTTCCTATAATTTTATTGGGATTGAGGGAAATCAAGGGCCTTATAAAATATTTGGTCCTAATAATGAGCCCAATTTTGTAATCATTTCTGGTAGTGAAAAAGTGTTCGTAAATGGCTCTGAAATTACCAAAGGAATCAATGATGACTATCTCATAGATTATAATATTGGAGAAATAAGATTCAATACCACATTCCCAATAACCAATGATATGCGTATTCGAGTAGAATTTCAATTCTCAAACAGAAATTATACACGTTTTATCAGTTATGAAAAAGCAGAGTATAAAAGTGAAAAACTGCAATTGTCAGGTTATTTCTACAATGAAAATGATGTTAAAAATCAACCCATACAAGTAAATTTAACAGCTCAACAAAAACAAATTTTAGCTAATGCAGGTAATAATCCAGATTTAATGGTTGGAGAAAGTGCTTATCCTGATGTATATGATGCCAACAGAATTCTTTACAAGAAAGTACAAGTTGGAAATGAGGAATATTTTGAATATTCTACCAATCAAAATGACGATTTATTTAACGTAACCTTTAGTAATGTTGGGACTAACCTGGGAGATTACTCATTGAGTGAAACTTATGCTAATGGAAATGTATTTGTATACGTAGGAACTAATTTAGGGAGTTACAGCCCAATTACACAATTAATTGCTCCTACTAAATTGCAAGTAGCTGTTCTAAATTCTACTTACAACCCTGGTGAAAAAACATCTATTTCAACAGAGGTAGCCTTTAGTAATAGTGATCAGAATTTATTTTCAACATTAGATAACGAACAAAACAAAGGGATAGCAACCAAACTCAACTGGGAACAAGTATTAATAGATAAAAAATGGAAACTTCTAAGTGATATAAATTATCTTTTTATTCATAGAAATTTTAATACTATTCAACGTTTTCAATCTGTAGAATTTAACAGGGATTGGAATTTAAATAACCCCACTGGAAATCAACAACAAATAGGAATTAATTTGAGTTTTAAAAAAAATAAAGATAATTTTTTAACCTACGCTTTTCAACAACTTCAGTTTTCAAATAATTTTAAAGGAAACAAACATATTTTTAACTCTAGGATGAATTTTGGGAATACCTCATTTTATAATAACAGTAGCTATTTGATAAATAATTCTGACCTACAAGAAAACTCATTCTTAAGAATTAAAACTGGGGTAGAGCAACGTTTTAAAAAAGTATGGTTAGGAGGATTTTTAAATCTTGAATCAAATAATGGGATTAAAATACCAACAAGAGAAGCCCTTCTTACCAATCATCAATTTAAAGAATATGAAGGGTATTTAGGTATAGGTGATACCACTAAAGTTTTTACAAAAATTGGCTATAACTTCAGAGACAATGACAGTATAAGAAATAACTCTTTTACTCAAATTAACAATAGAAAAACATACTATTTGGATGCTAAGGTTATACAAAATGATCAAACGAATCTTTCTTTATATGCGAATTATAGGGAAACTGAAAATAGATTTTCAGAAAATCAGAAAGCTTTAAATTCAAGAATAATTTATAACCAGCGCTTACTTAAAAACTTTATCACCTTAGGAACTCGATATGAAACCTCTTCAGGAAATGTAGCACAACAAGATTTTGTTTATATTGAAGTAGAACCAGGTCAAGGGTATTATACATGGATTGATTATAATGATAATGGTGTTCAAGAATTTGATGAATTTGAAATTGCTGAATTTCAAGATCAAGCAAACTTTTTACGTGTTCCGCTGCCAAACCTTCAATTTATAGCTACTCAGAGCGCTAAAATAAATCAATCAATTACCATAAACGCAAGTCAATGGAGTGCAAAAAAAGGACTAAAAAAAGTACTATCACACTTCTATAATCAATTTTTTTTAAGTAGCAATAATGAGCTAAAACGAACTCCTAATTCTTTTAACTTAAACCCATTTAATGTGAATAAGGAGCAACAAATAAGTGTAAATTTTAATATTAAAAACAGCCTGTATTTTAATCGAGGATTACAAAATTTTAGTACAACTTACACCTTTGCTAATGCAAACAACAAACAGCAGTATATCATTGGAAGTCAAAGCACAGAAACCAGTTATAAACAATTAGAATTTCAACATTTATTAGGTAAATTTTGGTTGGTAGATTTACAAGGAAAACTTTCTGAAAATAATTTAGAAACGGAGAATTTTAATAATCGAAATTATCAAATAAACAGCTATGCATTTCAACCAAAAATAAGTTATGTTTTAGATACTGAAAATCGATTTTCAGCATTTTATCATGTAAAAGATAAAAAAAACAAGGTCGCAGAATTTGAAAAATTAAAACAGCAAAAAATTGGAATTGAATATTTTTACCAAGGAAAGTCAACAACACAATTTAATGCTAATTTTACAACTTTTTTTAATGATTTTGACGGAAATCCTAACTCACCTGTTGGATATCAGATGTTAGAAGGACTTCAAGAAGGAACTAATTATACTTGGGCTTTTTTATGGAGTAAAAAACTAAATTCCTACTTAAACCTAAACCTAAATTATAAAGGAAGAAAAAGTTTAAATTCTAAAACGATTCATACGGGATCAATTAATTTGAGAGCCATTTTTTAATTAGGCATAATTGTTGATATTTGTATTTAATTAAATTTTAACTCATGAAAAAAATTGCTTTAATACTATTGTGTTTTTACACAACAATTTCAAATGCTCAAGAAGAATTAATACCTCAAGACATCGACAAGAAAAATGAAATCACCTTAAATGCATTAACGCTTATTGCCTCAGGATGGATAGATGTGTCTTATGAATATTTAATTAATAAGGAAGCTTCTTTTGGGGTTGATGTTCAGTTTGGATTTGATGAGAATAATAATTTTGATTCCTACAGGAATTTTTCAATTACACCCAATTATAGAGTTTATTTCTCTAACAAATATGCAAGAGGTTTTTTTATAGAAGGTTTTGGGATGCTACATCGTTATAAAGACCTCTTCTATGATTATGATTATGAGGGATCTATTAATAGCAATACTGAAAAAAATATAACTGAATTCTCTTTAGGAGTTTCAGTTGGAGGTAAATGGGTAACAAAAAGTGGTTTTGTTGCTGAAATATTTGGTGGAATTGGAAGGAATATATTAAATAACAGTGATGATTCTTATGATCCAATTGAAGTAGCTGGTAGAGTTGGTATCTCAATCGGAAAACGTTTTTAAAACTTAAAAACGTATATTGGTTTTCTCTTAGCAAATACTCTTAGTTTATACACATATTAACCATAAATCAAAATGAATTAAAATGAATAGAATTACACTCCTCTTATCCCTTGTTGTTTGTTTTTTATTAAGTTCTTGTTCAGAACAACCAAAAAATAAATCATTAGATAAATTTCAATTTGCAACACCCAAAGAAGTGGGTATGATTTCTGATAGCCTTGTTAAAATAGACAAAATGGTGATGGATTTTGTAGATGCAAAAAAATACCCTGGTGCTGTTACTTTAATTGCTAAAAACGGTAAAATTATCTACGAATCTGAGGTGGGTTGGTCTGACTCATTGAGAACTGAGCCCTACAGAAAAGATCATTTGTTTAGAATGGCCTCCATGACAAAACCTATTGTCTCTGTAGCTGCAATGCAATTGATTGAGCAAGGAAAATTGAATTTAGATGACCCTGTTGGAAAATATATTAATTCTTTCAATGAAACTGAAATTTTAACTAATTTTAATCCTGCAGACAGTACATTTACTACTAAGCCTTCAGAATCAATTCCAACAATTCGACAACTACTAACTCACACTGCTGGTGTTCCATATGGTTTTATGAATCCACCAGTAAATGGAGCTATTTATGATAAAAACGATATCCCAGACTTAAGTACAAATCTTAATATGGATATTAAAGATGTAGCCTCTAAATTGGGTGATTTACCATTAATGCATGAACCCGGAAAAAAATGGATGTATGGTTTAAACACAGATGTGTTAGGTCGTGTTGTTGAGGTAGCCTCTGGTGAAAGACTCGACGATTATATCCGAACTAATATTACAAATCCTTTAGGAATAGAAAAATTAGATTTTTATTTTGATGCTTCAGAAAAAAAGAATTTAACTAAAGTCTACATACCCATGAAGGACAGCACGAATATGCAAGTTAATCAAATGGGCAAAATGTATATCGCAGATTATCCTACTGATGGTGCCAAAACATATTTATCAGGAGGAAGTGGAATGACCGGTACTGCAAGAGATTATCTTTTATTTTGTCTAGCCATGTTAAATGACGGTGAATTAAACGGTGCCCAAATCTTGAAAAAAGAAACTGCAAAATCAATGCATGTAGACCAACTTGATTCCATACCTTATCCTTGGGGA
>Ga0228670_1001050_pt1 | contig 13120 bp, 9 predicted proteins | sample 85DmetaG_FD_182785 | JGI IMG/M metagenome (GOLD analysis project Ga0228670, IMG submission 182785) | Seawater microbial communities from Monterey Bay, California, United States - 85D | ecosystem: Environmental > Aquatic > Marine > Coastal | place: USA: California | collected 2016-10-13
TGGCCCGTGTGCGTCCGAAAAGAATATAGCTATCCATAATGATTTATATGTAAATAAATAAAATGTAATTTTAACTTTTAGTAGTACTTATAATTCATCAGTGGTCTAATCCACGTCTCTACTGGTTGCTTATTTTTACGAGAGTGCGGCATGAATGATAACGCAATTTTATTTCTTTTTTTAATCATAGCGCTGGTGCTGCTATGGTTTTTTGTTTGGGGGCCGCAGGCTAAAGAAGTTCGCGCTGAAAAAAAGCGTTTGGAAGCCGAAGAGCGCGCTCTTCGTGAGGCAGAACGCGCCAAGCTGCTGTCCGAACGTGACGATTTGCTACAATCCATTCGTGGCGCAGCCCCAGACTTTATTATTAATGCTCGCCTTGAGTTTGAGCGCGAGTATCGCTCCAAAGGTGGAGAGGGAATGTTTGGGCAGGAAATGTCTCCTTTGACATGTTTTGGTTACAGGGTGGGCAAAACGAAAGGCCGTCCAGAAGCGGAGCGTCGGGCGATCCTCGAATATGCGGTCGCTGCAGATTACGATCGGACACTGCAATTTCTTCCGGAATCTTATCGAAATGAATGGGGGAAGCCTCTTAGCCTTGAGCGTTTTAACCGGATTTATCAACATCTAAACAATACGGCCGACCTTCGAGACGGTCGGCGAAATTACGAAGTGGCGGTTTCGCATTGGCGCACAGACGCATTGTGGTTTCGCACACAGCAGCTTCCGAGTGTGGAGAAGTATCGCGTTGTTTAACCTCGTTGGTAACTGAGTTGCGATGGCGTTTGGAGGCTGCATCTTGATTGGTCGAAAATTTAATCCGATTATTTATTATTAGGCTAATAGCTGATCTAATTCAGGCTCTTGCCTGGCCATTTAGGAAATTATCAACAAGTTACTTTGCCGTCTGCTCAACGTCCCGGAGGTGGTTCTATCCGGATTTAGTATCTAAGAACTCTATGTCAGTAGTCCATTTTTTGATAGCTTGTTCAGAAGGATTGGATCTACCCAATTGGGTGCCAAGTGCGACGTTCAAAGTATTGCGGATCTTCTTTAACCTCTCGTCTGAATTTGGAGCGCCCCACTGAATTTGGACAGTTTCGCTCAGCCAATTGGGCAATTTAATTTTTCCTTGGAGGACTTCTGTCAAGATTTGTTGTCTTTTAGCAGTGGATGGGCCGTCCTTGCGTACCGTATAGCCCGCTTCTTGTAGGAACCCTGATGCAGCCGAACTACCTTCCCATCCTGTACCGTCACCGCCTGATCCGGTTGCTAGCTCCGACGCCGTCCTTAGTCGTTCCACCACTTTATCTTGATACGCTTGCCAACGCGCTTTTATCCAAGCCTCATTTTCTTTCGAGCTGACGCCTTGCTCCCAAAATTGTTCACGACTTCTTTGTGGAGTTTGATTTGGTTCTAAATCTGATCTCGCACTTGCCACTAATTGCCCATTTTTAACGGCAACGTTGTGCTTTCTCATAAGCTTTTGGGCCATTGTCTCAGCAGCTTCCGCCTCTGATTTAGAGCATGCGGGATCGGCTGCTTTTTGTTTTAAATTCTGAATGCGCTCAAAAATTGGATTTTTTTGTATATCCTGCTGTGTTGGTTTAGATTTCGTTTTGTTTTGGCCTTGGTTTTTTGAAGTAGTCTCTGGGCCAAACATTTCTTTTAAGAATGGTGATGGCTCGTTCTCCTGACCTTTTTGCTTGCTAGTTGCGGTTAAAAATAAAAAGTTCTTGGCACGCGTGATACCCACATAAGCGATCCGGCGTTCTTCATCATAAATTTGTGGTGCTATGCTTTGCCTTTGCGGAAGATTCCCATCCTCCAAACCCATGAAGAATACGCTATCCCATTCCAGGCCTTTGGCGCTGTGTACCGTTCCGATAAACACCTTCTCGCTATTTTCGTCGGTAGAAAAGGAGGCTTCGATAATAGAAAAGAATTTTTTTGCATCAGTACTTTCTAGAAGTATGTCACGGTGCTTCTCAATATCTTCTTGCCGATGCTTTAAATCGTCGGAACTTAGCCCATTAAGTGGTCGATTTGTGATATAGGTCGCTAATGCTCGGACCTTTTTTTGCCAGGGATCGGTTTCGATACTCTTCGCAAAACTATACAGTGCGGGTGGAACCCTAGGCCACTTAAGCTTTAGGTAAATGCCGGAGGCGATCGCTGCCGCTGATACTAGTTGTTTAACTTCAAACTCTTCAAATGGCGCTCGCGCACCACGAAGTTGTATCGGAATCCCTCTACGAATTAGTTCTGACGCAACTTTTTGAGGCCTACTGTTAGTACGTGAAATTACAGCAATTTCTGAAAGTGGAACACCCTCGTCAATTCTTAGGGTAATTTCATCTACAATTGCATCCGCTTCTTCCTCTTCATCCCAAACCTGATCAAGATAAACCTTACCATCGACATCTCTCGTAGGGTTTAGATCCTTCCTATATGCTTCGAGAAAGTGTTGTGAAAGGTTATTGGCAAGCTTGAGAATATTTTTCCCAGAGCGATAGTTTTGTTTTAATAATTGTATTTTCGCGCCTGAGTACTCTTTTTCAAAATCAAGCATGTATTTAACTTTGCTGCCACGCCATCCGTAAATGGCTTGATAGTCGTCGCCAACTGCCCACAGTTGCACCCCAGCCTTAAAAAAAGCGTCAACTAAGGTCTTCTGCGCTAAATTTATATCCTGGAATTCGTCTACTAAAATATGTTGGAAGCTTTTTACATAAATCGCGCCATTTTCGGCATCTTTATTTAAAGCTTTGCAGGCTAATTGTGCCATGCGCGGGTAATCTATTTTATTTTCTGTATTTAAGAATTCCTCATAAGCTGCATACACCTCGCAGTGAGCAATTTTTGCTTTGTCATTAAGCTCTGCAGCCCGAATAGAAGCGTCCTCTGGATCAAGAAGCTCTTCTCGAACTGTATCAATATATTCTAATATTTTTTTGGCATCTTGGTCTTCGATGTCAACACCATCATAAAATTTTGCCAGTTCATCTTGCTTCGCTATCTCGCGTATTACTTTTTCACGTTCATAATTTTTTGCCCAAATTTCAAAATTACTTGAAACATTAATGGATTTACCAATCGCTTTTAGTATTCGGAGAGAAAGCGCATGAAATGTGGCAATAGGTAAGCGCTTTGCGTCGATATCTATTTTTTCAGATATTCGAATTTTCAATTCATCCGCTGCTTTTTTGGAAAAGGTGCAGCATATTATTTTTTCAGGGTTCACCTTTTGAGTAATTAAAAATTGATACCGCCCAACTAACGTTGTCGTTTTGCCTGTCCCAGGACCTGCAAGAACGAGAAGGGGGCCATCAATGTGTTGTGCGGCAGCTTTTTGTTCAATATTCATAGCTGTTACCTCCTATTAGTGAATGATGGATGATCGATCGGATTCTGACAATTCAAAAAAGGCAAAAACACTCTCGTCAATTTCTTTATTTATTATGAAATTCCACTCGGCTGGATCAGTATCTTTTAGATCCTTTGTCTCGCGAACTTTCTGCCAAAATCGCTCCATTGGTGTAGAAGTTCGTTTCATTAGATAATGATCGTCATCGTACTGTGCTTCTGTATTTGTTTTCTGCTCAGTAAAATGGTCTCGGATTGCACGCATCTCCAGCCAAAGGTCGACTAATTCACTTACTATATCAGACCGTGATGCATCTGTTGGTGGATTTGTTTCATCGTCTTCTTTTTGAGGATTAATATTGAGCCTTATCTTTTCTTGTCGAGCGGAATTGACCCATATTTCGTAACAGTGTTTTTCACACGAATGCCAGAGTTCTAGTAACTCATAGCCAGCACCCTGTAATTCTAAACGTGCTTCCTCCAGTTCGCATTCTTTAACATTTAAAAAGGCATCATCTATTTTTGTAAATTTAAATTGAAATGTCATATTCATCTCCTCTTATCCATTTTGATTGGTCTTACCCAAGGCCGACCAATCAAAATGGATAAGAGGAGATGATGATATTAATTAGGAAATTAAATCAGTTCTAATTTCGTCGAGTCAGAGACATTAAAGGCTGAATTTTATAAAGCAATCGTTTTTTGTTAACGCGTTTACAAGCAGAAATAGTAAATACGCTATTTTCGCCACGCTCCGACATGCCTACGCATCGCTGCCGACATGTTTGCTTTGGCACACGGTTACGCGGCTGTTTGTGTCCTGACGCCGTACAGTTCGACCAGGGCGCATTTGTAGCATCCATTGCTATATTATAGTATCGACGCCTCACAGATTTTGAGGCAGGTTATGAGTGTTGAACATGGAGATTCTGTACTCTGTGTGTTAGTGTTTAGTGCATTTATTAGCACATCATAATAATACTGTTGTAAGTATATATTTTTAGTTGTTTAAATTATATCGCATTTTATCATAATCCGCGTGTCCGGGGTTCAAGTCCCTGTACCGCCACCACACTCCCCTTTTTCTGATACTAGCACACGCCTCTCATCGCGCCTTTTGCACGTTGTAAATACGTCACCCGAAATCGCGCGCTAGCTTGCGCGCGCTAGCTTGCGCGCGCATCCAGCAAGTTGGTCAGCCAATCGGGGTCCATCTCGGGCACGGAGGACAACAGAAGTTGCGTGTAATCCGGGTAGGGCGGCTCTAACACTTCGCTTTTCAGGCCCTGTTCAACCACTTTGCCTTCTAGCATCACGACAATCTCATCGCTGATCGCTTTGACGGTGGCGATGTCGTGGGTGATGAACAGGTAGCTGTAGTTGAACTCTTTCTGCAGGCGCAGCAGCAGCTTTAGGATACCTTCCTGCACGATCTGATCCAACGCGGAGGTAACTTCATCGCAGATGATCAACTCAGGCTCAGCGGCCAACGCGCGGGCGATACAAATCCGCTGCTTTTGACCGCCGGACAGCTCCGACGGAAGCCGGTCGAAAAAGCTATCGTCCAGCTCAATCATTTGAAGCAATTCGGACACGCGCGCATCACGAGCGCGCCCCTTTAAGCCCAGATAAAACTCAAGCGGTCGGCCGATGATCTCACCCACAGTTTGTTTGGGATTCATGGCGGTATCGGCCATTTGATAGATCATCTGGATTCTTTGCAGTTGCGCGCGACTGCGGTTTTTCAATTGTGGTGGAAGCGGCTCACCGTTGAACAGGACCTCGCCCTCGCTTTGCGGCAACAGGCCAGTAATGACACGGGCGGTTGTGGACTTGCCCGATCCGCTTTCGCCGACGACGGCGACGGTTTTACCGCGGGGCATCGTGATCGACACGTCGTGCAGAACCTTCACCACGCCGTAGGCCGCGTCGACGCCTTTGACCTCTAGGATCAGATCATCGCTGGTTTCCTCGGGTTTTTCCAAACCGCGTACGGACCAGAGAGACTTAGTATAGGGCATCTCGGGTGCGGTGAGCATTTTGCGCGTCTCGGCCTCTTCGACCTCTTCGCCATAGCGCAGGACTTTGATCACGTCGGCCATTTGGGCCACGACCGCAAGGTCATGGGTAATGTAGATCGCGGCGGTGTTAAACTCTTCGACGATCTTGCGCATTGAGGCGAGGACCTCGACCTGAGTGGTCACGTCCAGCGCGGTTGTCGGTTCATCAAAGATAATCAGATCAGGGCGCGGCGACATTGCCATCGCAGTCATCACACGCTGCAATTGCCCGCCTGAAACTTGGTGGGGATAGCGCGTGCCAATATTGCTGGGGTTGGGCAGTTGCAGTGCATCATACAGCTCAACCGCGTCCTCGCGGGGGTTGCCGTTCGGCGATAGGCCCGCGCGGTTCGTGGCTTCAACCGTTTGCTCGATCAAGCGGTGCGCCGGGTTGAAACTGGCGGCCGCTGATTGAGCGACATAGGCGATGCGTGTGCCCCAAAGAGGGCGTTTCTGCGCCTCAGACATGGAGGCGAGGTCCATACCGTCAAACAGGATTGAGCCACCGGTCAACTTGCAGCCCGGCTGGGTATAGCCCATCGCAGCTTTGCCCAGCGTGGACTTGCCCGCACCACTTTCACCGATCAGGCCCATGACCTCACCCCGGCGGAGTTGCAGGTTCACGCCCTTGATGATCGGGTGCCAACGTTCGTCCGAAAACCCGTCGATCCGGATGTCGCGCATATCAAGAAGAAGATCAGAGGTCATCGCGCAGCCCGGAGGTTTGTTGCAGGAACCAGTCCACGATGAAGTTCACCGCAACCGTCAAAAGTGCAATCGCCGCAGCGGGCAAAAGCGGGGTGAACGCGGCGCGCAAATCGAACTGTGCAAACTGGATGAGCGAGGCGTTTTCGCGCACCATCGAGCCCCAATCTGCTGTCGGGGGCTGGATGCCCACACCAAGAAACGACAGAGCCGCAATGGTCAGGAACACAAAGGAAAACCGCAGCCCGAATTCGGCGACCATGGGGGGCAGGATGTTGGGCAGGATTTCACGGCGCATGACCCATGCGAGGCCTTCACCACGCAGGCGCGCGGCCTCAACATAATCCATCACCACAACGTTCACCGCCACCGCACGAGTAAGGCGGAACACACGGGTGCTATCCAGCACCGCGATGATCACGATCAGGGACCACACGGTTGATCCAAAGATCGACAACAGCATTAGCGCAAAGATCAGCGACGGGATCGCCATCAACACATCCACTGCGCGGGAAATTAATTGATCCAGCCACGACCGATTAATCGCCGCAATCAAGCCGAGTGAGCCACCGATCGCAAAGGCCAGCAGCGTCGTCGCAAGCGCGATCCCGATGGTGTTGCGCGCGCCATAGATCAAGCGGGTTAGAATATCGCGCCCAATCTGATCGGTGCCAAACCAATGTTCATCCGACCACGGAGCATAGGCCGCGAATGAACTGTCTGCCTCACCATAGGGGGCGATGAGCGGCGCAAAGATGGCCACACACAGATAGAAAGTGACGACCAACAGGCCAAACCACGCGGAAATCGGCGCTTTGCGCAGCACAATCCAAGCCCGCTGCATGCGTGTCCGGCGAACCCGCACTGCACCAACTTCGGCACTGGCGGAATATGTTTCGGGGGCGTCGCTCATCGGGGGTGCAAAAGCCTCGGGTTGGTGATGATGCCGATGATGTCAGCAATCAAATTAAGCAGGATATACGTTCCCGCAAAGATCAGCGCGCAGGCTTGCACGACGGGAATGTCGCGCGTGGTCACGGCGTCGACCATCAACTGACCGATGCCGGGATACACGAACACGACCTCAACCACGACGACGCCCACCACCAGATAGGCAAGATTAAACGCGATCACTGTTGCAATCGGCGCCCAAGCATTCGGCAGCGCGTGGCGCAAAATGATCTCACGCGGGGTGGCCCCCTTAAGGCGCGCCATCTCGATATAGGGTGAGGCGAGCAGGTTGATGATGGCCGCTCGCGTCATGCGCATCATGTGCGCCACAATCACCAGCGTTAGGGTCATCGCGGGCAGGGCCACGCGGTACAAACGCTCTGCCAGCGGGGTGTCGGCCTGCACATTCGCAAGGCTCGGGAACCATGGGTTGATGGCCGCGAACACCAAGATCAGGATGTAGGCCACAAAGAATTCCGGTGTTGCAATCGTCGTAAGGGTCGTGACGTTGACTGCCCGATCATAGACCGACCCACGATAGAGCGCGGCCGTCAAACCCAACAGCAAGGCAAGCGGCACGGCAATCATCGCTGTCACGCCAGCTAAGAACAAGGTGTTCCACAACCGTGGCCCCACCAGATCAACAACCGGGCGGGACCGATCTACACCAGAGGACGACCGCCCCGAAAAGCTGGTACCCAAGTCGCCGGTCGCAACTGCGCCAACCCATTGGAAATATCGTACAACTGCCGGCTCATCGAGCCCCAGTTCATCGCGGAACGCGGCCACAGTTTCTTCGGTCGCGGCCTGTCCTAGAACAGCCTCGCCAAAATCCCCCGGCAACATGGAAATGCTGGAAAAGATGATCGCAGAGACCACAAACAACGTCGCAACACCCAAGCCAAGCCGCTTGAGAACCGTTTTAAATACTGGATGCACTAGGTGCGTCCCCCTTTTACGCCGCTCTGTGGCAGCTTTATGCCACATCATTGGTGTACAACGGGAAATTGTAAACAGCCTATCTGCGACTACCATCTTAACATTTACGACATTTTCCGGGAAAGCCCCTTCACAGTTGGAAATCCTCTGGTACCATTGCGCGCAGACGTCTCCGGGCGGTGTGCGACCGGCACACGGCATAACGTATGAGACGCGTCGTCAGACAGCAGGGAGAAAAACTGTGACGAAACAAAAGGATATCTACCTCAAGAACCGCGCAAAGCTGCTCACGGAAAAGCAGATTGACCGCCGTTCCTTTGTGATGTCGGCGCTGGCTGCCGGTGTGGCATTGCCCGCGGCGCTGTCGCTGGCTGGCCAAGCCGAAGCCGCTACTCCTAAAACCGGCGGCAAGCTACGCCAAGCGTTTGGCTACGGCTCCACCACCGATGTGATGGACCCCGCCAACTCAGAAAACGGGTTCATGCAGGCCGTGCAATTTGCACGCGGCAACTACCTGACCGAAGTCTCGAACACCGGTGAGCTGGTCGGCGAACTGGCTGAGAGCTTTGAGCCCTCGAACAACGCGTCCACTTGGGTATTCAACCTGCGCCGCGGTGTTGAGTTCCACAACGGCAAGACCATGACCCCAGAGGACGTGATCGCCACGTTCAACCGTCACCGCGCCGAGGACAGCACCTCTGCCGCGAAGGGTCTGATCACTGCCGTCAAAGAAATCCGCAAGGACGGCGACAACCAGGTCGTGTTTGAGCTTGAAAGCGGCAACGCCGACTTCCCCTTTATCGTGTCGGACTATCACCTGATGATCCAACCCGAGGGTGGCGACAATCAGGGCCTTGAGGGCACTGGCGGCTACATGATCGAAAGCTTTGAGCCTGGCGTACGCGCCGCGTTCAAGCGCAACCCCAACTATTTCAAAGAAGGCCGCGCCAACTTTGACGAGGTTGAATTCCTGTCGGTTCTCGACACGACCGCGCGGCAAAGCGCGATCATGTCCGGCGATGTGGATTTCGCCGATAGCATGGACCCCAAAACGGTCGCCCTAATGGCTCGTGTGCCAACGCTGAACCTGATGGAAGTCACCGGGACACAGCACTACACGTTCCCGATGCGCCTCGATGTGGGCCCGTTTGACAACTACGACCTGCGCATGGCGCTGAAGCTAGCGATCAAGCGTCAGGAACTGGTGGACAAGGTTCTGCTGGGTCACGGTGCAGCCGGTAACGACGTGCCTGTGTCCTCGGCGATGCCCTTCCTCAACACCGAACTGCCGGTGCATGAGTTCGATGCCGATCGCGCGCGCTTCCATTACGAAAAGTCCGGCCACTCCGGCCCGATCCAACTGTCCGTTGCCGATGCTGCCTTTGCAGGTGCCGTTGATGCGGGTCAGTTGATCGCAGCCTCCGCCGCGGAAGCCGGGATTGAGATCGAACTGATCCGTGAGCCATCGGATGGCTACTGGTCGAACGTGTGGAACAAAAAAGGCTGGTGCGCTTGTTATTGGGGCGGTCGTCCGACCCAAGACTGGATGTACTCGGCGGCCTACACCTCTGACACAGAGTGGAACGATACCGCTTGGAAAAACACCGAAAGCGCAGATCGCTTCAACGATGTGGTCGTCTCGGCTCGCTCCGAGACAGACCAGACCAAGCGCAAGGACCTCTACTGGGAGGCACAGCGCCTGTTGCAGGACGATGGCGGCGCAATCGTGGCCATGTGGGCGAACTTCATCGCCGCACACTCCAAATCCTTGGCGAATGATGGCAACATCGCCGCCAACTGGGAAAACGACGGCAACAAAGTCGCCGAGCGTTGGTGGTTCGCGTAACCACGCGCCCATATCCAGACCACATGGCGGCGAGGGCAACTTCGCCGCCATTTTTGTGACGTATCCCAGCAAGGCGAAGCATCCATGGACACGGTGACAGAGTTTCCCTTTCCGATCTCAGAAGACCCTCATGTTCTGATCCCTCTGCCCGATGGGACCCACCTTTCGGCGCGTATTTGGCGGGCTGAGGGGGCGGGGCCCGTGCCGGTTATTCTCGAGTACATCCCATACCGGAAACGCGATGGCACGGCTGTGCGTGACGCGCTGGGCCACCCCTATCTGGCCGGTCACGGATATGCCTGCGTCCGCGTGGACACCCGTGGCAACGGCGAAAGCGAAGGGGTGATGCATGACGAATACACCGAAACCGAGCTATCGGATGCGTGTGATGTGATTGCATGGCTGGCTGCGCAGGATTGGTGCAGTGGTACGGTCGGGATGCAGGGTATTTCGTGGGGCGGGTTTAACAGCCTGCAAGTCGCGATGCGCCGCCCCCCGGCGCTAAAAGCGGTCATCACGCTCTGCTCAACCACCGACCGCTACGCCGATGACATCCACTACAAGGGCGGCGTTATGCTGGGCGAAAACTCCGGCTGGGCGGCAACAGCGCTGTCGTGGTTTTCGGTCCCGCCGGATCCGGCCCTTGTGGGTGATGCTTGGCGCGAGATGTGGCAACAGCGGCTTGAGGCCACCCCTGACCTCGCGACCCGTTGGGCGCAGCACAGCCACCGCGATGACTATTGGAAGCATGGCTCAGTGTGTGAGGATTGGGGTGCGATCGAAGCCGCCGTTTTGGCCGTGGGCGGGTGGCACGACGGTTACCGCAACACACCGGCCGCACTGTTGGAAAATCTGTCCGCCCCGTGCCGCGCCATCGTAGGCCCATGGAACCACAAATACCCGCACATCGGCGTGCCCGGTCCGCAAATCGGTTTTCTGGATGAAATGCTGCGCTGGTACGACCATTGGTTAAAAGGCGCTGAGACCGGCGTAATGGACGACCCGCCCTACCGCGCGTGGATGATGGAATCGATCAAACCCGAGGTCAGCCTCACGACCCGCCCCGGTGTTTGGGTGGGCCAAGAGGGCGTGGCGGACGCACCCATGCTTGCACTTCACCTGAACGGCGACGTGCTGGCCGACACCGCAGGCACCGTTGATGCACTCACCCGGACGGAGGCCGCCCATGGCCTATCTGCCGGTGAGTTTTTTCCCTTTGGCTTTGGCCCCGGTGAGCTGCCCTCGGATCAACGCCCTGATGACGCGCTTGCGCTGTGTTTCGACAGCGCACCCTTGGAGGACGAGGTGCAAATCCTCGGCGCGCCCAACGTGCGCCTGACGCTAAGCGCGGATCAAACCCATGCACAGGTGGTCGTGCGGCTGTGTGACCTGCGACCCGACGGGACATCCGCGCTTATTACGATGGGGATGCTAAACCTACGCCACCGCAGTGGTCATGATGTCCCGGTGGATGTGGCCCCCGGCGCGACGATGGAGATCGACGTTCCGCTTGATCAGATCGCCTATCGCCTGCCCAAAGGGCACCGCCTACGGATCGCTATTGCGCCAAGCTACTTCCCCTTTGCCTTTCCCAGCCCCAAGCCTGTGACCCTGCGGATAACCGGCGGCGCGCTAGAGGTGCCGCGGCGGACAGGCGCGGAATGGTCGGGCTTTGGCCCGCCACGTTCGGCACCACCGCTTGTGACCGAAACCCTCGCTCCGCGCGCCGAATCCAAGCGGATCATCACCGACCACGGCGCCCGGACTATCACGACGGAGATCACTGGCGACGACGGCGTTTATCGCGACACAACCCATGGCCTGGAAACCGGGCTCTGCGTCCACGAAACCTTTACTATCCCCATGGATGACCCCGGCGCCGCAAGCGCGCGGTTCCATTGGACCCGCAGCAAGGGGCGCGGAGCGTGGCAGGTGCGAACCGAATGCGAGGTCTATCAACGCGGCGATGGACCCGATTTCGCCATTACCTCGTGGATCAAAGCCTGGGAGGGCGACACCCTCATTTTTGAACGCACGTGGGACACGCGTGTGCCAAGGGGATAAAATGCCTCTACCCTTCCGCGCTCGGCCATGCTTTTCTGCGCGCACGAGAACATGTGCCGACGGGAGACACAAATGAACTGCGTATTTGTCCAAATTCGCTGCCGCCCCGGCACAGGCTACACCGTGGCCGATGCCATCGCGCTGCGCGAAATCCACTCGGAGCTGTATTCCACCTCCGGTGAATATGATTTGCTGCTCAAGCTCTACATCCCCGAAGGCGAGGATGTGGGCAAATATATCAACGACAACCTGCTCGACATCGATGGAATCGAGCGGACGCTCACGACGCTTACGTTCAAAGCCTTTTGATCAGGCGTCCACGGGACAAATAGGGGGACTACTATGTTCAAACACCTTGCACTCGCGGCCACTGTGGCTGCTTTTGGCACGGCTGCGGTGGCTGATGGCCACGGAGCGGTCAAAGTCGGGATGATCACAACGCTTTCGGGCGGCGGCGCGGGCCTTGGCATCGACGTGCGCGATGGTTTCATGCTGGCGATCAACCAATCCGGCAACACCAACATCGAAGTCATCATCGAGGATGACCAGCGCAAGCCTGAGATCGCTGTGCAGCTGGCTGACAAGATGATCCAGTCCGAAAAAGTGGACGTGATGACAGGGATCATCTGGTCCAACCTCGCCATGGCTGTGGTGCCTGCGGCAACCGCACAAGGCAAATTCTACCTGTCGCCAAACGCAGGCCCGTCGGCCTTGGCGGGTCGTGGCTGTCACCCCAACTATTTCAACGTCGCGTGGCAGAACGACAACCTGCACGAAGCCGCTGGCGCCTATGCGAACTCCGCTGGCTACACCAACAGCTTCATCCTCGCGCCCAACTACCCCGCAGGCCAAGACGCGCTGACAGGCTACAAACGCCAGTACGGCGGTGAGCTGGCCGGTGAAGTCTTTACCAAGCTGGGCCAGACCGATTACGCCGCTGAGATAGCGCAAATCCGGGCATCGGGTGCGGACAGCGTGTTCTTCTTCCTGCCCGGCGGCATGGGGATTTCGTTCCTCAAGCAGTACGCCGATAGCGGCGTAGATCTGCCCGTTGTGGGCCCTGCGTTCAGCTTTGACCAAGGCATCCTGCAAGCCGTGGGCGCCGCTGCATTGGGCGTTGTGAACACGTCGCAGTGGAACAAGGACATCGACAACGCGACCAACGCGGCCTTTGTCGAAAGCTTCCAAGCGG
>Ga0228670_1001057_pt1 | contig 12978 bp, 18 predicted proteins | sample 85DmetaG_FD_182785 | JGI IMG/M metagenome (GOLD analysis project Ga0228670, IMG submission 182785) | Seawater microbial communities from Monterey Bay, California, United States - 85D | ecosystem: Environmental > Aquatic > Marine > Coastal | place: USA: California | collected 2016-10-13
ACTAAAATCACCATTTACAACTTCCTCACTTCCTAAAGAATCTTGATAACTAAACCCTTCGTAGTTTATTCTTGGTATGTTTGTATCGTCTGTTATTTCTTTAACTGAGATGTTTGTTATAGATGATTGTCCAAATCCAGTATAAACATAAAAATGAGTAGAGGTTGTTGATGGTACAACCTCAATAGAATAAGTACCAGTCGTATAAAACCCAACACCTTGACTATATTGTGCAGACCTTAGTTCAATAGTACCTTCTAAAACCTCAAAGTTTAATTTGTATTTTTTACCTATCTCATAAACTTGTTGATTTAAATAACCATTTGCTGATGCATCACTAGTTGCCTTATTCTCTCCAATACTCCAACCACTTCCTAAACTCCAATCTTGCCCGACTTCTTTAACTGAGATGTTTGTTATAGTTATGTCTGTTGCTCCACTTCTGTAAACAAAAAATGAAGAATTGTTCGCAACAAAATAAACTGTATGCGTTCCTATTGTAGAAGGTATTGGAAAATCAGATACACCATTAACATTTAGTAGTTTTAAATTACCTTGTGTACTATCTGTTATTTCGTAAGAAAACTTATAACTTTTTGAAGTAGTTAATGGACCTACCGATTGAACGATATATGATTGACCCCCACTGCTTGAATATATTCTTGCACCATCTTCTACTATTTCTGATTCACCTACAAAACTCCAATTTTGTCCGACTTCTTTAACTGAAACGTTGTCTATATCAAAATCAAAATTGGGATAACCACCATTTCTTTTTAATTGGATGTGGCTAGAGCCACTAGATACTCCGTAAATAGTATAAGTGCCTACTCCACTTGATATATCAACATCTATAGTAGTTCCACTACCTAAAACAACTTGTACTCTACCATTAACATATCTAGTGACTTGAAAAGTAACCTTATAATTATTACCAATAGATATAGCAGTTTGTATCAACCTAGAATTAGTATTAGAGCCACTATCTAAAAAAGTTGCAACTCCATTTAAAATACTTACATCTCCTCTTAAGCTCCAACCAGTACTTCCATTACTAAAATCTCCGTTAGTAATTAACTCACTTCCTTCTTGTGAAAAGTCACCATTTAATACTTCTTCTGTACCTATCTGTGAAAAGTTACCATTTGAAACTAACTCATCACTTATTATCTGTACATTCTCTACTAAACCTTGTGCATTAACTCGGGTGGCTGCAGAATTTCTTTCGAATTGGAAATCACCACTTAAATCTTCTACTATTGAAAAACTAGATATACTAAGAACACCATTTTGTGTTGCTCTAATAATTATATTAGAATGAGATGTATTGTGCTCAAAATAAAACGTCTGCAAACCAGTCGTAGTGATGGCATGTAAAACGAAGCCATTATCATCAGTCACTTGAGCAAATCCAACACCATTATAACTTACTACATTTATAGTTGCTTTATATTTTTTTCCTTGAGTTAAAACTCCTTGGTAAATTCCAGAATTTGCACTTGCCCCCATTGTAACAACCCCACTAGATACACTTGTTACTCCATAAGCTGACCAATCAGTTAATCCATTGCTGAAATCTCCGTTAGTCACAAGCTCTGGACCATATAAATCTTTACTAGGCTTAATAGCATTCATACGCCCATTTTCATAAGCGGTAGGAGTTAAAAGTATTGAGGCGTCTTTCAGTAAGTTACTCATTATGATTTACAGTTTTCTAGTTTTTGAAGTATAGCTGTGGTGCAGGTCTTATTTTCACAATATGTGGATCTTTCACATAAAGTTTTTATCAAGCCTGGTATAAGTGAAGATTGTGTAGGCCACCATACGCCTAATCCTAGACCCCATCCCATATTATTTTATAGCTACAATGTCTGATACAGTAGTGTTTGCGCCTGCCGTGATAGAACTAACTATGACAGGTAAGAAAGATCCATCAGGTATGTTTTTAAACACAACTGAAGAAGAGCTACCTATTGCAGTTACCTCTATATTACCACCTGTTCCAATATAGAGCGCGCTACTCGCTACATTTGTTGTACCAACTACTACAGCTTCAGCTGATGTAGCAAAGTCTGGTTGATTTGCGTATTGTCCCATTATTTATTTTTTATTTATTTTTATTGAATAGTGGCCCTAGTTTGTCCACAATTTTTTCACCACTTCTACCTATAACATAACCTCCAATACCTATTTCTAATAAGCTCCAAAATTCCGGCTCTAAAACAGGTGTGACTAAGTATATTGATAGCTGTGATATAAATTTTGTATATATGATTATAAAACCAAATGAAAGCATTAGTATTGGTCTCCAGCTTCTTTGTAACCAATTACCTTTAGCTTCCGCTATAATAATATCAGTTTGCATTTTCTGTAGCTCTAGTTGAGCATCCTGCAATACTTTAAATATTTTATTTCTAGCAGCAAGTCTTTCTTCTTCGCTAGTGAATAAGTCATCAACTACATCACCAACCTGTTTAAAAACTTTAGTACTGAAAAATTCTAATATCTTTTTCACTATTTGTCAATGTTATAAAGCCAGTTACTCATTTTTTCTGTTTTAGATCCTCCACTAGACCTTGGAGCGTTTCCATACCCTACTTTATTTTGATTCATAAAAATTTTCATTGTTGCACTTTTATGAAAACCTGGCCCATCCACCATTCTTGCTAGTTTTTCAATTCTAGGTAAACTTAATGAATCCCCAGCTATAGAAGCCTTTGCTAATCTACTATTTCTTGCTCCTTCGTATCTCTTATAATTTGGGTTTTTGTAAGGATTAGCGTATAGTTTTTCAGGAGTTTCATTTACTTTATAATTTCTCTCCCTAGTTACTTTCACAGTTTGATCCTTGGTCTCAGAAATCATTTTTTTGTATTTACTTGGATTGTTTTTAATCCAATCTTTTTGCTTTTTTTTCTCATTAGAGTCTTTACTAAATTTTGTCTTCTTTCTAGAAGCACCTATAGTAACAGTTGCTTCGCCTTCAACAGGAACTATTTTATTATTAATAGTAGATACTGATTTAGTGTTCTTATACTTTAGCTTAGTTGGATCTATTTTTGGATCTTTTGGATCTTTTGGATCTTTTGGATCTTTTGGATCTGGATCTGGCATTGTTATTGGTGATGCCGGTATAAATCTTTGTATTTTAAATGCCATAGTTACTTATTAAGAGTTGCCTTTACGTTTAGCTCTTTTAGCTAATCTGTCTGATTTGCGTTTTAACTGCGCTCTATAATCTGGGTTTTTAGATTTTTTAGCTTTTTCTAATGCAGCCTCAGATTTAGATTTAGCTTTATTGGCTCTCATTTGTGATTTAGATACTCCAGCTGCTTTGTCTGCTTTCTTTCTTTTTCTTATAGCTTTTTTAGAATTGTCTTTAGGTGCTACTTTTACAGTAGGTTTTCTAGTGCTAATTTTAGGAGTAGAGTCTAATATTTCTTTTTCGCTAAGACTTTTTTGATCTCCAGTGTTAATTCCAGCCGCTTTACCTTTTTTTACATACTCAACTTTCTTTCTAGACTTGCGTTTAGATTTTTCTTTTTTGACATCTGTTTTTTTAGAAAATGGATCATACGTTCTTGTGTCTGCCGATGTTCCTTTTACGGAAGAACTGCTACCTTTTCTAGAACCTTCTGTTGCACTACTAGATTTTTTACCAGTATAAGACTTATCAACCCTTAAAGTACCTCTTCCACTAAAAACACCTTCCATACCTTTAGGCACGTCACCTGAGCTTCTAAGCTCTTCAAAGCTAACTAGTTTAGAACCTACGCCAGATGAAGAGTAAGCTGGGTGATCTTTCTTAGTAATGTTTTTTTCTAGTTTTTTACCTGGATTAACACCTTCTATGTTTAGTGGTGATGCTGGTATAAATCTTTTTATTTTAAATGCCATGATTTTTATTTATTTTTTGTTTTTGTATATGCTTCTTTTTCCCAGGGTAAGTTTTTAGCTCCTTCCTGCATTTGAGCTCTTGAATATTTTTTACCTTTCCAGTAAACATTGTTATCGTCGTAATCTAAATCACCACGCTTCATTTGATCGATATGAATCTTCTCGTGAGAAATAACATGTTCCTTTTTACTTGGATCAAGGTCTTTGCTTATAATTATAGTACCATTATTGTTAGCTTTACCTAGAACGCCATCTTCCATATCTACACTGTAGATAGGAGTGTTATCACAATTATAAGGCGGGTTGTTTAGTTTAAAAGCCATACAAAAACTTACATTAGCAGTTGCAGTGTTTAGACATCCAAGATCCATTCATATTTAATGGACTTGAGCTTTTACATCCTTTCTTGTCTAACGGACTTCCGTAATTAGCTGCTGATTTTTTAGCTTTATCAACTCTGTGGATTTGTTTCTTTGCGTCAGAGATAATTTCTCTATCGTGCATCATTACTTTGTTGTAAGAATTCATGTTTTTTATTTTTAGTTGTTGTTTATTTAAAATCTACTACAGCACCATCTTTTTCTAGCCGCTTTTCCTCTTTCACCTTTCCAGCTTTTTGACCTAGAGCAGAACGCTTTTTGTCTTTTATAAGCTTTAGTCCCAGGTTTTACATCACATTTAGTAACAGCTGTTTTAAGTTTACTGCCTGGATTTTGCTTTCTGTATTTTTTAACACCAGCGGCTGTCATCCCAGCTCCCTCGCTAGTTGTTCTAAAATTTCTTCCTTTGCCTTTTGTTGTTTTTCTAACTCTAAGTAAAGGAGATTCTTTTTGAACGTAAGCCATAGTTATTTACCTTTTTTAAGTTTATACCATTTAGACATGGTATAACCTATAGTCACTATTAATAATAGTATTTTCAACCCCATCTCTATTTTAGTAAACGTAGTCACCCCTAATGCAAGTGTGTTTATCGAGTATAATTTAAAGTCTCCAAACGTCATACTAAATTGCTTTAGCTCGCTGAGTAATAGGTCCTTTCATAGAGTCGCATCCACAATGTGCTTTAGAAATTTCCATTCCATACATACCTGAACTAGAACCTTTACCTTTTGGCAGAGCATCTAAATCTAACGGTCCGTCCCATATAGCGTTCTGGCCTGATGCTTTTTTATTAATGTTATCCATATCTTTTATTTTTAAATTTATTTTTTATAACCTTCTACTCTAGCTTTTATAACATCAGCACGTGTAATTTTACCATCGCCGTTTTGGTCTTTCATAGACAAAGGTCCTTCTACATTACCTCTAACTGGTAGACTTATTTGTCTTTGCTCTTGAGTTCCAAAAAGATAATTTCCGTATGAATTTTGTTGTGGAGAAAAAACAGATTTATTACCATAGCTTGCTGAATCAGTTCTTTGAGCTGGTTTAATTCTTTCTACACCCGGTTTAAAAAACGGGTCTCCAACATTAGCATTAGCTCTATACTGCTCTTGCTGCTGTTTTGCTAATATTTCTTGCGTTGTGCCTAAAATTCCATTATATTGGTAGCCTGCTCCAAACATAATTATCTATTTTTATCGTTATTTACATTTCTTATAGATACACTTAAAACCTTATCAGTGTAAGTACTTCCTTTCATTATTCTATTTCTGCTACTCGTAGGTATATCATCTTGGCCAAGCATAATTCTATAAATTCTATTTATAAGTTGCTTGCCTTTAAATGATACTTTATATATATGATACTTTTGAGTAGTTCTATTTCTTTTTCGCCAAACAGAAATCCAGTCTTCTTTCAATAATTTATTCCATCTTCTATTATTCCAGCTGTATGAAAACGTACCTGTTTTAAAATCTTGCTTAGTAAACATATCTAAACAATCTAAATAAATCAATAGTTCTAGATCTGCATCATTTAAGTCATTATTCCTACATGCCCATTTTCGTATGATTCTGTAGTGCTTTAATAACCCTAATTTTTTAACGTCACTAGCGTCTATTCTCATAAAACTACAACTATATCTTGCATTTTTATAACTTGATACGGATCACCTTCTATTTCTATAATGTGACCTGCATGTCTATCATAATATATAATATCGTTCTTTTTCATGCCCGCATTAACAGCATCTTCCCCAGGTGATACTATTGATGCTTTCACATATCTAATATCCTCTCTTTGTTTTTCAGCAAGAAGTAAACCACCTTTAGTAGCGGCTACTCCTTCTTTTTGTTTTTTTATTATTAAGTTCCTACCTATCGCCTTCATTTGCTCTTAAATTATTAATTACACAATCAGTTGATAATATTGTAGTAGCTACAGATGCAGCATTTCTTAATGCACTTTTGGTTACCATTAACGGATCAATTATACCGTGTTTAACCATATTCACAGGCTCTCCTGTTATTGCATTCAAACCAACACCTTTATCTTTCGGTTGTAACGCTGTGATACCTGCGTTTTCTAATATTGTAAAGTAAGGAGCTTTTATAGCCTTTAATAAAACTTCTTCGCCTAAACCTTTACTTTTAATATATGTTGAAGCGTTTAATAATGCAACTCCACCACCCGGTACAATACCTTCTTTAACAGCAGCTTTTGTTGCACAGATAGCATCTTCAACTCTATCAGTTTTTTCTTTTAACTCTACTTCAGAGTTTGCACCAACCTTAACTACTGCAATTTTAGCAGTTAGCATTGATAATCTTTTTTCAAGCTTTATAACTTCCCAGCTTTTTAGCGTGTTATTTGTGAGCTTTTCTTTTATGCTACGTATTACATCCTTTATTTTTTCAGATGCCTCAGAGACCGTTATAACAGTATCCTCGTGTGAGGTAACACTTTTTAAACAAGATCCTAAATAATCTACATCAATAGAATCAAGATCATCGCCTAAATCTTCGTTAACTATAGTTGCACCTGTTAACAAAGAAAGATCCTCTAGCACTTCTCTTTTGCTTATACCATAAGTAGGAGCATTGATTACATTTACTTTTAGATTACCTTTCTTTTTATTGGTAGCTAGAGTTGATAAAACACCTTGTTCTAAATCGCCTATAATAAGCAAAGGTTTGTTGTTTTTTATTACGTACTCCAGCACTTTTTGTATATCTCTTATAGTGTTTACGGGTGATTCCATTATTAACACTAACGGATTCTCTAATTCAGCTGTTTTTGTTTGTGGATTTGTAATGAAATGAGAATTTGTTAAACCTTTATCATAAGGAACACCCTCGATTAACTCGGAAACAGTTTTACCGTCTCCAGCAGTTTCCATCATTACAATACCTGTATTATCTACAGATCTAAACGCATCAGCTATAATAGAGCCTAATTCATTGTCATTGTTAACGGATATAGAAGCTATATTGTCTAACATATCGCCTTTTACTTCGACCGATAGCTCTTCTAAATACTTAATTACTTTTTTAACTGCAGAATTTATACCGTCTTTTATTTCTCTAGCATTCTTCTTTTCCGAAACAGCGTAAGCTTCCTTTAATATAGCGTGAGCTAAAACAGTTGCGGTAGTTGTACCATCTCCTGCTTCTTGAACAGTTTTTCTAGCGGCTTCTTTTAATAACGTAGAACCCATATTTTCAACTGGATCAAACAATATTATAGAATCAGCTACAGTAACACCGTCTTTTGTTATTACAGGCTTACCTGTACTATCTTCTAGCATTACGCATTTACCACCAGCTCCTAATGTAGAGCTGACGGCATTTGCTAATTTTTCTATTCCTTTAAATACTTGATCTCTAGCGTCTTCACCAAAATTCAAGTTTTTGACAATTCCGTTCATATTTAATTTGATTTAATTTGATTTAATTCACCCATTTGCGGGTATACGAGTATTATTACTTGTTTTCTTTTATTTTTACCTATCTATTTTTCAACAGGTGGTACAGGCTCTCCAATCACTAATGTAATACTAGTAGGTGTTATTAAATCTTGAATCTGTTTTTCGATGTTTGATTCAATCTCTGCCACTTGCTCGTTACCCATAGCTCCTTTTGTCCAAGCAACTACCTCATCGTTAGTTAACTGGTCAAACGGTATAAAGTTTGTTATACTACTTGTATCTAATACTTGAGTACCAATATTAGTAGCTGAGTAAGGATTACCTTCTGGATCTAATTGACCTGATGTACCTGTTACAATCCAGTGCACATTGTACACTACATCTGCTTCGCTATTTTGTTCTGGATAGCAATCCACTGTTTTACAATTCCAATCGTAAGTTACCATAATTTATTTATTTATTACATATTTGCGTGACTAATCTTCTGCCAGCTACTTCCATCGTAGAAGCATAAAGTGTTTAAAGTTGTGTTATATACCGTTAAACCTGTATTAGGTAATGATATAGCGTTTATTTCTGTTGTTGTTAATCTAGGTAGAACAATACCTTCGTCGTTATTAAATAGTACAGATCCTACGTTACTACCTGTGTCGTTTATAACTAAATCACTACCCGACGCTTTTATCTCCCATAAAGGAACAGAGCCAGAGCTTCCAAAGTAAAGTTCGTTTTCACCCTCTATCTTTATATCACCGTTAACGTTTAACTTTGATAAAGGACTAGTCGTGCCAATACCTACGTTACCTGCTGAGGTGATTCTCATACGTTCAGCTTGATTAACTACTGTGGTACTTGATGACCTAATTATAACGTTCCCAAAACCTCCCAACACTAAATCGTTAGACGTTCTTTTTATTCCTACGTTCTGGTTGTTTATATAGAAACCATTATTTACGCCTACTCTTACGTTACCTTCAACGTCTAGTTTTTCACTAGGACTATTAGTTCCGATACCAAAACTACCAACTGAATTAAACCTAGCGTACTCGGACTCAGTCGTGCCGTTATCTCCTTGGAAAGAAATATTACCAAAATTTGTTCCATTTCTAGCTTGAAGCTTTAGTGCACCTCCTTGAGTAAATACTTCACTTTGCCAATTAGTCCCATCAGTATCCACTATTCTTATGCGCGGGTCTGAAGCTTCTATGTGTAATTTCTGGCTAGGACTAGTTGTTCCTATACCTACGTTGCCATTATTTTCTTGTACATATAAGTTGGTTGTAGTACCTGTTTTATTTTTAACTATTAAATCTCCACTAACTATTATGTCTGGATTAAGAAGACCCATACTAACATTTAACGGTGTTTTACCATTTTCGTCTTTTATTATAAAACTTCCACCAGAGTCTAATGTAGTTTTCTCTATAGTAAAATTACCATCGTTTATAATACTATATTCTTGGAGACCTGAAAAATTTCTATTAAGGGTTATACTCGGAATTGATGTTTCTATATATACATTACCTCTTACATCTAATTTCTCACTAGGACTAGTCGTCCCGATACCCACGTTACCATTGTAGTTTATGCGCATTCTTTCAGAAGCGTTAGTAACCATAGTTATATAACCAGCCGAGCCACTTGAGTCTAATATGAAATTCTGACTACCTGTTGTTTTTACAGAGGTAAAGTTTCCAGCTGATTGAATGTTAAAGTATCTACCAGACTCATCACTGTGCATTCTAAACTCAGTTTCTGCGGCTGCGTTTGTACCAATCTCCAGATTTTTTGTTGGGTTACTATTACCAATACCTACATTACCTGTGTTATCTATATAAACTGTTTGTGCAGGGGAATTACCACCTCCCCTTAACTCAAGCTCTGTAGAATTAGATCTTTCTCCTATGAAAGTGTTATTTCCTCCAAAGTATATATGCCTATTGTCTCCGTCTAGTTTTACGTTTCCAGCTACTTCAAGTTTTTGACTTGGACTAGTCGTCCCGATACCCACGTTACCAGCAGTTGTTCCGGATGTCTTTATTCTTAAGTATTCATTTGAGCCACCTGCGTCTCTAAAAGCGTGATCACTATTTGCTCTATAAAATATACTATTATTAGGAGATCTTAAGTTTAAGTAGCTACCGTTTGCAGCAATATCTAAATGATTATCCCCATTTATACTTGTACCTCCTGCTATATTTACCGAGTATGATGAACCTTGCTGGCGGATGTCTCCAGTTACATGTAGCTTACTTGCTGGACTAGTAGTTCCTATACCTACGTTGCCGTTAGCAAGAATCCGCATTTTTTCAGATCCGCCTAGCTCTGTTTTTAAATCGTTGTTAGCTAACTTTATAACCGCCGTTGTTGTTGAGTTATCGTACTTTAAAGAAGCTTCGTTAGTTGTAGAATCTATTTCAATAGCTGCAGCTCCACCAAAGACGTGTAGTTTCTCACTAGGACTATTAGTTCCGATACCCACGTTACCATCTGAAGTTATACGTACTCTTTCAGAACCACTTGTGGAAAAAGCTAATGCATTTGTAGTTGCCCTATACATACCTGTATCTGAATCCGCATGAAATGAATAAGCGGGAGCTGATGCTGAACCGTTTCCAAACCTACCTTGGACACTAGCTCTTATAGAACCAGTAACATCAAGTTCGTATGTAGGACTCGTAGTCCCGATTCCTACGTCACCTGTTCCTTTTACCACAAATCTATAAGAACTACCGCTAAAAAGTTGTAAAAGAGGACGAGTAGTGCTGTCTGTTCTTACAAACAATCCACCACCATTCCCTATATTTTTAAATTGCGCAACTGGTTGGATATCGTCATCTGATACCACTGTTAATCTCTGTGGTGGATCAGTATAGGTACCATTGATCCCAATACCTACACCAGTGCCGTTGTCATACAACACACCAATACCTAAAGCACTAGCACTTGTCCATCTAGCCGTATAGTTGGTTGTACCAGATCCACTTGGACCAGGTGAAGGTATATCACTTGTCAATGCAATAGTCCCACTTGCGTCTGGAAAGTATACATTCCTAGTTGCAGTTAACGCATTAGTGCCAATGTTCATTACATGAGCACCATTTCTTATTGATAATCCAGAAGAATAAATTGACATTAAATTAGTTCCAGAACCATTAGTAATATTAAAACCCTCCTCTGCGCTAATTTGATAACCCCAACCTTCATTTGTGTTTACGAATGTTATATTACCATCATCGTTTGCAGTATCATTTAAAGTAAATATACCATATCCATTAGCGTTAACATATGTGTTACCAACCGTAAGTACAGACTGTAAATTAACGGTAGACCAGATATTGTCCCCTCTTAGAAATTTAGTATTATCAGGCGTACCAGTAGCTGACAATAATGCTGTTATTGTTACATCACCCGTTGTAGGTGAAGTTGGAGTCATACTTATAAACTGAGTGTTACTAGTGTCGATGCTATTTACATCATGAGTAGCTGCGGACTCTAGGTAGAAATTAACAAGAGTGTAATAACTATCTAAACTTGTAGACCCATTACCTCCGATGTACTCCAATGTTAATGTATAAAAATTAGTTGTACCGATCTGAGCATATCCTCTCATAACATAATGACCAAAAGATGCTTTATCAGCTACATCTTGAAACATTACTTGTTCATCTATTAGATATTCTAGGAAAGGTGAAACAATTTGACCAGATAGGTCCATGTTTGATATAACTATAGAAGTTATACTTGACCAAGGTGTATTATCTCCTCCAGATCCCGCAAAAGCAAATGTACCTGCCTTGTATGATGGGTCTTGAACAAATTGATAATTCATTTGACCGGCAATTGCTACCTTACCGTTTATATTCAAATAATCAGCTACAGCTTTAGCAGTATACTGTTTCGTTTGTCTATTGACAGAGTCAGTTCCAACCCAAGCATCTGTATCAGTTATAGTCTGATCGTAAGGATATGAATATATTATTGCCATATATTTGGTTTATGGATAAAGTTTAATATTTAAAAACCCTCCATTTGCACCTGTCATTTGACCATCAGCTAACACACCACTTGGCGTGTAAGTTTCAAAAGTATATCGTATGGTAGATTGAGCCCCGGAGTTTACATTTGTTTTTGCTATTATTCTACAGTTTCCAAAACCTAAAGAAACAGAGACTTTATTTGTGTCAGTAGGCATAGTGGTAGTGCTGTATATAATTTCAATATTATAAGTACCGGTAGACACTCTCGTAAAATTAAGAAACCTGTAAGCCGATCCTGAAACCTCTAATGTATTTATTTGTTTAACAGCTGTTGGGCTAGGTGCTCCTGTACCCGTTTGTGTCATACCAGCATTGAACTCTAGAGGAGCTGCTGCTGATGAACTGGGTGTAGGTATATTTAAAACACCTGATGATAAAGTCGCGGCGCCGCTAGTTCCGTTGGTTGTTAAGCTTGTAAATGGTATAACAGGTGTGGGCACGTTTATAACTGTTCCAGACAATGAAGCAGCTGTACCACTCGCTCCTGTTGTGGTTAAAGTATACTGCGTATTAGCGTAGTTAGGTATATTTAAAACTCCTTCAGTTGTTAAGGTTGATACTCCTGAGGTTCCTACAGTGGTCAAACTGGTTACTCTTTGTACAGATGAATTTACTAATTCAACTAGTGAACCTACAGTAAAGTTTCTAGTAGGATTACCAGTGACTTCAGCAACCCCAGCAACATATGTTTCTGTTCCTACTATTAAATCCTGACTTTTTGGTTGTATCCTAGGATAACTTGATATCTCTGCCATTTTTTTATTTTGTTTTATTTTGTTTTCTTTCGGCTTTAGTACCGTCTTTTTCACTTTTACTCTGCGTTCCTCCTCTATTATGAGACGATGTAACACATTTTTTAGTATTATGATCGTAATCATACCCTTCAGGGCAGTTTGCCGCTTGACTTTCAGCCTTCATTCTCCTACGTCTAGGTGTCATCGCGTATAGATAGTCTCTTCTAGCCTTTCTTCTAGCCGCTATAGGACTTAATTGTTGTTTCGGTCCGCCTTTTCTTCTTGGTTTTGCCATAATATTATTTTAACGCACTCTATATACTTACTCGAAAACGCTTACTTTTACATAATACATGCTAATACATCAAAGCGTGACATTAGCCCCTTACTCTTATACTTAATACCCTATTGTCACTGTTTGTTGTTTTAAAAAAACGTTACTTACACTGGGGAAAAGTCTTACGCCTTTCTGTAGTAGCGATTTTGTTTTTCCCTTT
>Ga0228670_1001058_pt1 | contig 12964 bp, 24 predicted proteins | sample 85DmetaG_FD_182785 | JGI IMG/M metagenome (GOLD analysis project Ga0228670, IMG submission 182785) | Seawater microbial communities from Monterey Bay, California, United States - 85D | ecosystem: Environmental > Aquatic > Marine > Coastal | place: USA: California | collected 2016-10-13
ACTACTACGATACTGATCTAGCGGACAGACTTGCTGAGTTTATACAAGGTAGTAATGGTGATGAAGATTACCCTGAGTATGTATATGTAGACGACGATGCAGCAGACTTTATAGATTATGCTATCGAACAAGTGTTTATTTATCAAGCAGAAAGATTAGAAGAACAAGTTATTGACGAATTAATAGATGAAGGTTATGAAGAACAAGACTAAGAAACAAGAAATACCTAAATGGTTTAAAGGAACTATATATAAAGAAAGCGAAGAGGTTGTTAATCCTTTTAGCGGCCAATGCTATACACTAAACGGTTTAGAGCTATCTATATACGATTTCATTATAGGATCTCAACACGTATTCGAAGTAGCGCCTAGATCAGTTACACCTAAACAAGTAAATGAGTTTCAAAAAGCGTTGAACTGGTTTCGTAAAAATAATGTTGAAGCGTATATGGTGTTGCTTGATTAATACAAAACAAACACGATCGCTAATTGATAATATAATAAACAAAAATTATGAATATAAAACACACTAATGAAATGAAAGGCACACTACTTGTAGAGTTACTAGATGGTAACGTTTACGAAGTGTCAAGACATAACTCTGGTTACTCAGTTAGACCTGATGAAGGTCATCGCAGTTTGACTACATTAGAAGAAAATTATTTAATAAAATTATTCAAGCAAAGCTCTTGCTTTCGCGTTTAAAATTAAAATTATGAACTTATTAACACAAAATACTAAACTTAAAAAAACATCAAAAGAACTCGGGCTCCGGGTCTTTAACTTCGGTATTCCTGCCTACAAATCTGCTAGCGGGAAACTGACGTGCCCCATGGCTGACAGTTGTGTTAAATTCTGTTATGCCAAGAAAGGAGCCTACATCTGGAGTAACGTAAAACCCGCGTTTGAAAAGCGTTATCAGCTCAGCAAGACTGATAAGTTTGTTGAGGCTATGAACGCTGAAATACGTAAGAAGAAACCTGATTACGTCAGAGTCCATGATAGCGGCGATTATTATTCTCGTGCATATCTAAAAAAGTGGATTGAGATTGCTATACACAATCCGGACGTGCGGTTTTACAGTTACACCAATATGATCGATATGATGCTAAAAGCTTCATTACCAAGTAATTATGATATAATCTTCTCTGATTCAGGGAAACAAAAACATTTAATAAATGAAAGGAAACATAGACACACCAAAATTTTTTCTAGTCACAGCGATCTTATATCTGCTGGCTATACTGATGCTTCGTCAGTGGATCTAATGGCTACAAGATGGTTCAATAAGACAAATAAAGTAGGATTAATATTTCACTAGTAAAAACAAATAAAATGAAGAAAAAAACAAAAGCAGAAAAAATAGTAGACAATATGCCAGATGAAACTTTAAAGACAATAGGCTTTGGAGTAATTAGAGCCGTAACAATAGCTTTTTTATTTGGTGCATTGGTTGGCTATTTATTTACAAACTAAATACGATTAATAAAAGATAATATAATAAACAAAAACTAAAAACTTATGAACACATTTGAAAAATTTAGAACTGAAAAATCAACAGCTATGCAAATGGCTAGGTATTACTCTGACTACCAAGAGCTTACAATAATATTTAAAAACGCATCGATTTACGAGTACGAAAAAGTACCTTATCACGTTTGGCGTGGTTTAATGGACGCTGAGTCTAAAGGAGAATTTATAAATAGATATATAACTGGTTTTTATAGGTTTACAAAAAAGTAAAACATGACGGATAAAGATATTACTAAAATAGCTGAACTAACAGCTAAGCTAGTTATAGATCACATAGAGGCTAGGCAAGATGAATGGAATGAAAGTTTTAATACAAGTATTGAAAATGCAGCTAAAGACGGTTTTGGCAATATGAGAATGCTAGACGAACAAGAAATGTTAGAAATGCAAATTACTGCACTACAACAAGAGTTAGATAAAGCAATTGAAGATCAAGACTTTAAACTAGCAAGTAAAATAAATAGTAAAATAATTGATTTAAAAACAAAAAGAAAATAATGAATATATTTTATTTATCACACGATCCAGTTAAAGCAGCTCAATATCAGTACAATAAGCATGTAGTAAAAATGATACTTGAAACTGCACAATTACTATGTACTGCACATCACGAGCTCGGTACCAATATTGATATACCGTATAAAGCTACACATAAAAATCACCCTTCGGCTATATGGGTTAGATCTTCTGCCGAAGCTTATATGTGGGCTTACGAACATATGTTAGCTCTAGGAGCTGAATATACTAAACGTTATGGCAAACAGCATTTAACTATTGCTAAATGTCGAGATGTATTATACTCTCTGCCTAATGGCATATCTAATAAAGATTTTGAACAACCACCACAATGTATGCCTGACGAATATAAAGTAGAAGGCAATAGCGTACTTGGTTACTGGAATTATTACGAAAACGAAAAACACACTGTAAAAAACAAAAATGAGCAAAAAATTATACGACCACATAACATCAACGAATTATGCGAACATTAATACGAAGATACAAAAAGAACAGAAGAAAAGCCAACCACGTAAAGTTTCTACATCTAAAGATAGCAGAACTAAACAGTGAGATAATTAATTCAGTGTTAAATAACACTAATCCAAATAATAAAGCAAAGCTTTTAAAAAAGTATAACAGGAGATTAAAATTAATAATGTACTAGTGCGACAATAGCTAGTATATAATAATAGTAAGAGGCTAATGTCACAATACGAAAGAAATACTAAATACTTAGATAGGCATCGAATAATATATAGAAGAGATCCTATAAATGATGTTCCTTCGGAAATATTTGACTGGGGTTACTTCTATAAGTCTGGCACTTACGAATGCTATACACTGTTCAACTCACGAGCTAAAATCAATACGTATAAAAGCTTAAAATGGCATATGTATGTATTATGGTATTTAAATCCTCAACTAGATCAAAACGCTTTTAATGCATTGATATATTACATATCTGAAATAAGAAACGGATTTGTTACATTTAATGTATCTGAGCAACTATTGCAAACAATGTTATATGACGTTTCGATGATGGATCTTGAAAGACCTCCACCTAATAAGCTGCGTAAAATAATATTTAAAGATAGTACAGGTTTAGATATGCGACAAAAGCTGTCTATAGTAGGTAAAATGGTTGGTAGATCTAAAATATCGTCAAGCGAAATATATGACGCTATGTTAATTATTAATCATAATAACCAGAAAATAACTATAAGCGGCTTAGCCGAAGCATTAAAATGTTCTACACGAACCATACACAGAAACATGAGTAATGAATTAAAAAAAGAAAAAGAATTGTTAAATCAACAATTATAATTTACAAACTAAACACGATCAATGATCGATAATATAAAAGATGAAAAAATATAATATACAAAACTATGTTAGGTACAAAGCTGACGTTAAACAGTCCGTAGCTAGAGTTGAAGGTAAGTTCTTCGATGAGTATTCTAGAGATGAGTTAATAATAAAATTTTTACCTTTAGTAGAAAACCTAGCAAGAAAGTTTTCAACCAGTGATCAAGCGTCTGGTATACTAAGTATTAACGATTTAATTCAAGAAGGTAGCGTCGCCTTAACTCTTGCTATAGATAAAATAGATTGGGAAAAGTTGCACGAGTCACCTGATATGGAAAAAACTTTAAAAAGTTTTATAAGTAAAAGAATCAAAGGAGCTATAAGAAGATCTATAAATATAAATAGAGGTACAATGCGTATACCTGAGCACGTACTAAACGATATGCGTAATAATCCTAATGATAACAAAGTAGCTTTGTTCTTTAATAGTATATTTTCTAGTATAGATATTAAAAGTGATAAAAGCGAAAAAGATCATCATGCTTTTCAAATACCGGATAAATCCGAGCCCTATAATATAGATATATTGAATTCTTATTTAATGGGATTAATTAAGCAACACTTGAATTTTAAACAACAAGAAGTATTAAGGTTATCTTATGGACTAGACTGTGAAAGAATGTCAGGACCTGAAATAGCTAAGATTTTAAATGTAGGTAGCGTTAGAGTTTCTCAAATAAAAAAAGAAGCAATAAACGCTTTAATCGCTAATACCGACGCAGCTCAAGTGATTGATTATCTGTAAGTTAAGCTTTAAATTAACGTCCAAATGTGTAATTATATTAATAGTAAATAAAACAAAATCTAATGAAATTAAATGAAAAACTGGCATTGATCCAGACAAAATTCAAATCAAAAAAGAGTAGATACAACTCATTCGGTCGCTATAACTTCAGATCAGCCGAAGACATCCTAGAAGCAACAAAACCCTTTTTATTAGAGCTAAAAGTAAGTGTAACAATTAATGAAGAGTTGATTACAGCTGACCCATTCCCTATAATAAAATCAATAGCAACATTAAGTGATGGCGACGATGCTATACATGCCGAAGCTATTGTAGGAATTGATCTCGATCAAAAAGGTATGCAAATGCCCCAAAAATTCGGAAGTGCTTCTAGTTATGGAAAAAAATACTCTTTAGGTAACTTATTTTTAATTGACGACACCGCAGACAGTGATGCTACAAATGCGCACGGTAAAGCTTCAAAATCTAAAAACACATTAACCTCAGAAAAAGATCCAGCGTTTATTAAAGCTGTAGATTACATGAAAAAAGGAGGTAAGTTAGAGAATATAAAAGCTAAATATAATATCTCAAAAGAGATAGAAACTAAATTAACAACTTTATAGTATGGAAGATTTTAACAAAAGTGAGGTATTAGAAAGACTTAAAAGCGATGAAGATTACTACGGTGACTTCGGAAAACAGTTTAGAAGTAATTCAGATATCTCGACATTGTTAACAAATCCTCTTGCGCTAGGCGCTCCACAAAAACCAAACATTAATTTTTTAGTTGGTGGTTATTTTCACACAGCAATACTTGAGCCAGATAAGCTTAAAAAGTATAAGATAATTGAATCAACAACTAGAAATACAAAAGCGTACAGGGAGATTTCAGGTGGAGAAATGTGCTTATTACAACATGAAGTAGATAACTTAGAGTTATTAATTGATACAATGCAATCTAATGATTTTTGCAAAAATTTAATAAATGGTATCAATGTTGAATATGAGCAACCTGGAATTAAAAAGATTGAAGGATTATGGTGGAAAGGTAAAGCAGATATTGTGAATCACGACGAACAAATAATAGTTGATTTAAAAACGACAAGTGATATAACAAAATTCAGAAGCTCAGCTTTCCGTTACAATTACGACAGTCAAGCGTACATTTATCGAAAAATATTTGGTTACGATCTAGTCTTTATAGGTATAGACAAGAAAACAAGACAGATTGGTATTTTCGATTGTTCAGATGCTTTTTATGAAAGCGGTAAGAACAAGGTACAACAAGCAGTAGAACAATATAGATTGTTTTATGAAAATCCGGATTTCGATCCAAAAAATTATTTTATTAACAAAACACTTTAATTAAATGGCAAGAAGTAAAAAAAGAGTATGCACGGTAACAGGTATGAAAACGAATGAATCTAACTTTTACACAAACCAAACACATGTAAAAGCAGTAGATAATGTTCGGAGAACAACTGGTGCAACTAAAGAACAATTAACAAGAATGTTTAACCAATTAAACACATACTAAAATTATGGCTAGTATTATCAAAGCGAATATCAATTTAAACGAGATCCCTAAGGATAAAATATACAAAGGGAAAAAAGGATCTTATTTACCAATCACTATCACTATCAATGATGAAGTGGATCAGTTTGGTAATCAAGGCCCTGTAGTAGTAGAACAATCTAAAGAAGAACGTGAGGCTAAAGCTCCAAAAGTTTATTTAGGTAATGTAAAAGTTGTATGGACAAATGGTGACAATGTTGCCGCTGCTCCTAGAACAGATCAACCTCAACAAGCCGCACCACAACCTTCATTTGCTCCTCAAGACGATGATTTACCGTTTTAATGAATTGCGAATTTTGCGAGAGAGACATGTCCGAAGAAGAGTACGATTTTTGTGATATATGCCCTAACTGTAGGGATGAAGAACAGTGATAACAATTAAATTAAATTAAATGCAGACAACAGAGATCAATGGATTTGCGATTGACAAGTTCAATCAGCATGGTCTAGAAGAGGGTAAGAAACAAGGTATATGTCCTACTTGTTCTCACACTAGAAAACCCGCTAATAAGAAAGCTAAGTGTGCTTCTTATGATTGGGAACGGGGTCTCGGTACTTGTCACAACTGTAATAAATCATTTCAACTACATACTTATAAGCGTAAAGGTAAAGCTGAAAAAGTATATGTTAAACCTGAAGTCAAAACAGATCCAGATAAACCTGAGTTTGTAAGTGACAAGGTTATCGAATGGTTTAGCACAAGAGGTATATCACCTCAGACTCTCGTTGACTTAAATGTTAGCGAGGGTCCTGAGTGGATGCCACAGACCGGTAAAACCGAGAATGTTATAAAGTTCAATTATTTTATGGGCGGTGAATTAACTAATGTTAAATACCGAGATGGAAGAAAGAACTTTAAATTATATAAGGGGGCCGAGAAGGTCTTTTATAATATAGATAGTATTGTAGGGTATGAGTACTGCGTAATAGTTGAAGGCGAGATGGATGTACTTGCGTTATACGAATCAGGTATAACAAATGCAATATCAGTACCTAACGGAGCTACGCTCAATACTAATAACTTAGATTATTTAGATAGCTGTATTGATTACTTTGAAGACAAAGAAAAGATTATATTAGCTGTAGATTCTGACGAGGCTGGACAAGCTTTGCAAACAGAATTAATTAGAAGATTAGGATCTGAAGTTTGTCACATAGCAACATTCGAGGATTGTAAAGATGCAAATGAATATTTATTAAAGTATGGTAAAGAAAAACTTACGAGCAGAATCACAGGAGCGAAACCAGTACCACTTGAAAACGTTACTACGTTCAGAGATATCGAGGATGAAGTCACTGACTTTGTTAAGAATGGTTTTAAACCTGGTTTTCAAATTGGTTTACAGAACTTTGATGATATCTTTTCAACGTATACTGGTCAGTTTATTACTGTCACTGGAATACCTTCTTCTGGGAAGTCGGATTTCGTGGATCAAATGGTTGTTGGCTATAACGCAAACTACGGTTGGAAAACAGCTTTTGCATCTCCAGAAAATGTACCGACGTATCTACACGCTCATAAATTAATGCGTAAGACTTGGCAAGGTATGCCAACGAAAGAAGATATCGGTGGAGATAAATGGAATCAAATAGCGGATCATTGTAATAGTAATTACTTTCACATTGATATGGAACGCTACACTTTAGAGTCTGTTTTAAAGAAAGCAGCTGAACTTGTTAAGCGTAAAGGTATTAAATGCTTAGTAATAGATCCATTTAATAAGGTTAGAGATATAGATTGTAAGACAGAAGATGTAAACCGTTATACAATGGAGTATCTAACTAAGATAGAAACATTCGCTAAAAAGTTTGATGTACTTGTATTTATTGTAGCTCACCCTACTAAAATGTATAAAGACAAAGATGGTAAGATTGAAGAACCAACTATGTATAACATTAAAGGTGGTGGTGAATGGTACGATGCTTCTTATCATGGTATATTAGTACACAGAGATTATGAAGCTAAAACAGTTAAAGCTAAAGTACTTAAAATAAAGTTTCAAAACCTCGGTGAGAACGGAGCTGAAGCACATTTTAAATGGGAACCAAGATCAGGTTGTTTTATACCTCACGAACCTTTAGATATTGGTGCTGAAAAAATGCCCTGGGAATAATGCCTAGTTTATATGGTAAAAAACAAAAACCATTACCAGAGTATTTAGCAAGCGAAGAAGAACTTAAATGGTATAAATATTGTGTTAGGAACAATATAAGAATATCCCCATATGGTATAAATGGAGACGGTAATCATTGGAAGATAGCTATTAATTTAGGCGCGTATAAAAAATACGAGAAACCTAATTTATCACCTAGTACTTATTGTAGAAAAACAATATGGATTGAATATTATAAAATGTGTAAATATTATTATGACAAATATAGAAAATGAATACAAAGAATTATTATCAGAAATACTCGACAGAGGAGTGGATAAATCAGATCGAACAGGGACTGGGACGAAGTCTGTCTTCGGAAGAACAATTAGACACGATATGTCACTGGGCTTCCCTATACTTACAGGAAAGAAGATAAGTTTCAATGCAGCAAGAACTGAACTACTTTGGATATTACAAGGGAGAACCGATCTTAAATACTTAGAAGATAACGGTGTTAAATACTGGCGACCGGATTATGAACGCTCAGGTAGAACAGATGAAACATTAGGTCCTGTGTACGGAAAACAGTGGCGTGATTTTAACGGCGTAGATCAACTCCAAAAGCTTGTGTATAGCATTAACTCTAATCCAGATTCTAGACGTCTTATGGTTAGCGCATGGGCTCCACATGAGCTAAATGATATGGCTTTGCCTCCGTGTCATTACGCTTTTCAAGTTTACATTAATAATGGTGTTATAGATTTAATGTGGCAACAGCGTTCGGCTGATGTATTTTTAGGTTTACCTTATGATATTGCAATGTATGGTTTACTATTAGAGATGTTAGCTAAGGGAGCTGGACTTGAAGCCGGTCAACTTATTGGTCAACTCGGCGATTGTCATTTATATAACAATCACTTAGAGCAAGCAAAAGAATATAGAAGAAGATCTAAAAGAGCTTTACCTCTTTTACAATTAGATAAAGGTATAGATCTTGAAATGTTTAATGTAAGAATTCCAAAAGCAGATGAAATTAAATTAATTAACTACAATCCTTATTCTGCAATAAAAGCAGAACTGAGTGTTGGTAAATAAAAATAATAATGTACTATTTATATCATATTCCTGGTAAAAAAATTGGTGTTACACGTAATATTAATAAGAGAGTAACGGAGCAACAAGGTTATGCACCAGACGAATACGAAGTTTTATTTACTAGCGATGATATAGATTATATATCTGACAAGGAAATAGAACTTCAAAAGTCTTACGGCTATAAAGTTGACAGACAATTATATAAAAATTTAATCAATAAAAACAATAAAATGAAAATTAACGCTACAGAGCAGACAAGTACTTTCCCCTTTCCATTACATAAACTTAAAGGTATCTTAATGGATAACATTGGAGTTAAATGGTCTACGAGCCATGGTGATTTTGAAATAACTAAAGAAACTATACCTTGGATTGTTTCTAATTCTAGAACATCAATGTATAATGACAAAAGAAGCTATATATATAATAAAGCTTTTGCTAATTTATTTTCTAATAAACCAGTAGATAGTGAATCAAGATTTGAATTAATAAGGCAATGGGCTCATGTAAGAGGCATATACGACGACGGTAACTCTCATACTCAATATGTTAAACTTATTGAAGAAGCAGGTGAATTAGCTCAAGCTTTACTAAAAAAAGATACACCTGAAATAAAAGATGCTATTGGAGATATGGTGGTTGTATTAACAAATTTAGCTGCACTTGAGAACATGCAGATCGAAGATTGTATCGATTCAGCTTATAAAGAGATAGCTAATCGTAAAGGTAAAATGACTAACGGAACATTTGTAAAAACTACATTATAATGAAAAAAGAAATAGAATTTAGGGATCCAGTTGTAAGACGTGTAGTTGACAAGTTTGTATCAAGATCTGATGTTGGTTTTAAAAAGTACGGCGTAACTCTTGACAAAGACCCATCTGAAATGTTTCAATGGCTTAATCATTTACAAGAAGAGCTTATGGATGCTGTATTGTATTTACAAAAAGCTAAAGAAGTTTACAGTACAGATCTTGAAGAAGATCTATTAATGGATTTAGAAATAAAAGATGAGAAAGTCATTTAAAAGAAAAAGCGGAAAACGTGGACCAGTAAGAGCAAAGAAGGTATCGTATGATGGTATCGACTTTGCTTCAGGTCTCGAGAAATATATGTATATAGCTTTAAGAAAGAATAAAATAAAAGCTAAATACGAAGGAGAAACATTTGTTTTACTACCTGGATTTCATTTTGAAAATGAAGTATATGAAAGACAATCGAACGGTAAAGGAGAGTATAAAAACAGAGGATGCAAACGTATCTTACCAATTAAATACACACCTGACTTTATTGGCGAAGACTTTATAATTGAAACTAAGGGTAGAGCTAACGAATCATTTCCTATGAGATGGAAACTGTTTAAGCAACTTATAGTTAGACAATTTCCTAATGTAACTTTATATAAACCACAAAATCAAAAAGAATGCGACGAGACGGTAAGGTTAATCCTTTTGAAGCAAAACGAATAGCTAGACAAAAGTACGCTGAACGTCAAATAGATAAGTTCGTAAAGTGGAGCTGGGAAGCTAAAGGTAAAGTAAGATCAATAGATATAGAACAATTACATAAAAGATATAACATAACTTGTACATGAAAGAAGACAAAAATAAATCAGCATGGAGTTTAGAATTAGGGTTTTACCCTGGATTTTTAATTGGAATAAGAAGTTACGAAATGGAAGATAGCAATATACATGTATTATACTTACCTATAATAGATGTAGCATTAACCATATATAAGTAATGGGATTATTTGATGAGCGCATAGCGTACAAACCATTTGAATATCCTGAATACTACACTGAAGGTTGGTTAAAACAAGCACAAGCATTTTGGTTACACACTGAAATCTCAATGCAAAGTGATATTAAAGATTGGAAAGAAAAACTAAATGAAAAAGAAAAAAACCTCGTCGGAAACATTTTACTTGGGTTTGCTCAGACAGAATGCGCCGTGTCCGACTATTGGACTCAAAAAGTTGTTAAATGGTTTCCTAAACACGAGATCCAGCAAATGGCGATGATGTTTGGGTCACAAGAAACTGTTCACGCAGTTGCCTATAGTTATTTAAACGAAACATTAAAACTAGAAGATTATGAAGCATTTTTACACGAACCTGCTACGGCAGATCGTTTTGATAACCTCGTTTCTTACGATGGCAACAATACAACTGGTATTGCTAAATCTCTTGCTGTATTCTCAGCCTTCGCTGAAGGTGTTAGTCTTTATTCTGCCTTTGCAGTGTTGTATTCTTTTCAGTTACGTAATCTACTTAAAGGAATTGGGCAACAAATGAAATGGTCTGTAAGAGACGAATCATTGCACAGTAAAATGGGTTGTCAACTATTTAGGCATATGTGTCAGGAAGACAATCAGTTACTTAATTTATGCAGAGAAGACATAATTAAAGCTGCTGAAACAATGGTCGATCTTGAAGTTAAATATATAGACAAGATGTTTGAAATGGGTAATATAGAAGGTATATCATCTAACGATTTAAAACATTTTATAAAAAAGAGAACAAATGAAAAACTTGTGGAACTTGGTTACGTCGACTTGGGTAACTATTTTGCGTATGACACCAAAGCAGCGGGCAATCTTGATTGGTTTTATCATCTTACCGGGGGCGTCACTCATACTGATTTCTTTGCTATTAGGCCGACAGATTATTCAAAAGCTAACGAAGGAGAAGACTACGAAGACATTTGGTAGTATTAGTATAAGTAATAAACAAATTTTAAAACAATTATATGAAAGAACAGACACTTATTGAAATGAGAAATAAGATTGAAACACTAGGAGGTGTTGCTAATCAACTTATAAAAGAAGTAAATAATATAAAGCATTTAGCTTTAGGTACTTTAGAAACTATTAAACAAATGCCTGATTATGATGAAGCAATTAACAAACTTAAAGCCCAGGCTGCTGAACAGTCTGGTGAGACAGAAAAGGTTAAGTCCTTGGAAAAGATTAGCGACTAGAGCAGGTTACATGGGCAGTGGTTTTTTGATCGCTGCCCAATGGACTATAGAACCTAAACTTTATATAATAGGTTTTATATTAGTAGTAATACAAACGAGCTCTAGAAAACAATGGAATCTAGTAGCTTTAAATATAAATGGGCTCATTGCCTGGTTAATACATTTAATAACATAATGTGGAATAATGAATGGAAAAAAGGAGAAGATTACCCTTCGTGGGGTAATACGGACGTATACAAGAAGACAATATCCGGGGGATATTTACTTGACGGAGAAACGCCTAGAGAAGCATACCAAAGAGTCACTAAAACAGTTGCTCGTAGGTTATATAAACCAGAGATGGCTGAAACGTTTTTTAACTATATTTGGAATGGTTGGCTTTGTCTTGCTTCTCCAGTGCTTTCCAATACTGGTACAGATAGGGGCCTTCCTATTAGTTGCTTTGGTATCGACGTTGCTGACAGCATCCAAGACATAGGACAGAAAAATTTAGAGATGATGCTACTCGCTAAGCACGGCGGTGGAGTTGGTATCGGTGTAAATCAAATAAGACCCGCTGGCGCTAGAATAACAGGTAATGGAACATCAGATGGAGTCGTACCTTTCTGCAAGATATATGACTCAACAATTCTTGCAACTAATCAAGGGAGTGTCCGTCGTGGAGCTGCCTCAGTTAATATCAACATTGAACATGATGACTTCGAGGAGTGGCTTGAAATCAGGGAACCTAAAGGAGATGTTAACAGACAATCGCTTAACTTACATCAGTGCGCAATTGTTGGTGACAAGTTTATGCGTAAGCTTGAACAAGGAGATAAGGAAGCAAGATCTAGATGGAGTAAATTACTTAGAAAGCGAAAAGCAACTGGAGAACCGTATATTATGTTTAAAGGAAATGTTAACAAAGCAAATCCAGCGGCATATAAAGATAACGGATTAAAAGTACATATGACTAACATATGTAGTGAAATAACATTAACAACAGATGAGAATCACAGCTTTGTTTGCTGTTTGTCATCATTAAATTTAGCTAAATATGAAGAGTGGAAAGACACTAACCTTATATACCACGCCACGTGGTTTCTTGATGGG
>Ga0228670_1001061_pt1 | contig 12952 bp, 8 predicted proteins | sample 85DmetaG_FD_182785 | JGI IMG/M metagenome (GOLD analysis project Ga0228670, IMG submission 182785) | Seawater microbial communities from Monterey Bay, California, United States - 85D | ecosystem: Environmental > Aquatic > Marine > Coastal | place: USA: California | collected 2016-10-13
ATGCTTTTTTTATGGTAAGCGCTAATAATTTACTTTGTTGTTCAGCTCCAGGCCAAATACATCCTAAGGGTTGAAACATCCCTATAAAAAAAAGGTTCTCATATTTTGGATGAAACATTTTTAAATAAAGCGGAACTGGACCTTCTCTGTAATTTAAAAACTTTTCATCAAAAAAAGGGTGAGCTAATGCAAAACCTGTACATGCAATTATCACATCAAATTCCTCATTAGTATCATCTTTAAAAAATACTTTTCTACCTTCAAAATGATCAATCTCTACCTTAGGTGTTATTTTTCCATGTCTAATTTTATATAATAACTCGCTATTAATAGTTGGATGAGTAGCTCCAAATTTATGACTTGGTTTTTGTAATCCGTATACATTGTTTGATCCATTATTAATTTTAGCAATTAACCCAGCTAAAAAATTTCTAAGATAAATAGGCAAAAACCTCATTTTTGTAGCAAAAACATCAGTTGGTTTTCCCATTAAAAATTTAGGAATAATTCGATATCCTCTTCGCCAACTTATGGCTGTTTTAGCACTAACTCTACTGGATTCAACAGCCACATCACAAGCAGAATTTCCACCACCTATAACTAAGACTTTTTTACCAGCAAAGGGAGCTGCTTTTTTATATTGATGAGAATGTAAAAAACTACCTGAAAATTTACCTGGATAGTTAGGGTATTTAGGCTCCCAGTGATGTCCATTACAAACAACTAAGTCTGTAAAAATTACTACCTGCTTATGTTCATCTTTAATTGTAGTTACTTCCCAAAGACCATTATCTTTTCTTTCACAACTTTTAACAAGTGTATTGAATTGAATATGTTGATAAAGTTTAAAGTGTTTGGCATAAGATTGAAAATAGTGCCTAAGTTCCTCGTGTGAGGGATAATCTGAAACTTCAGGTCTAAAAGGAAAATCTTCATATTGAGATAAGGTTTTTGAACTAATAATGTGTGTAGTTTCAAAAACACTAGAATGGCTTTCATTTTCGTTATAAATCCAATTACCACCAACATCACTATTATAATCATAGGCAATTACAGATATTCCTGCGTCTATTAAATTTTTGATGGCAGGAAGACCGGAGGGGCCTGCTCCTATAATACAAACATGTTTAGTCAAAATAAATCTTTATTGGTAAAGAAAAATAAAGATAAATAATATGTTTAGATAATTCCTAATTTACAGAAAGGACTTTAGCATGTATGATCCTAATGCTACTATGAAAAAAACTATAATGGCTTTTCCGCTTTGAGTAATTAAAATTTTGTGTTTTTTATTTAATTTATTGTGAAATAATATACATGATGAAGAGGTGAAAACCGATAAATTAATGAAAAATAATGATTGATCTCTTATAATAATAGCCAAAACACAAACAGCAAAAGTAAGTATAGTGCATAAGAACAATAGCTTAAATTCATCAGTGAAAAGTTTTCTTAATAAATAATTTAATAATAGCATTAATGCCAAAACAAAACCAATAATTGAAATATCAACGATATTTTCGATCTGATAATTAAGTAATCTAATTGTAACGAAAGTGATTAGTGAATAAACTAAAAAAGAAATTAAATGATTATTTTTTTCAAATGTTTTTTTAAAAATTGGTAATAAAAAAATTAAAAAAACTAACATTAAAATATTGACTTCAACTTTAAAAAATAAAAGAAAAAAAAGTGAGGGCAGAAGACAACCTAATACGAAAATATAAAAACCAATACCATATAGGTTATTTAATCTTTGAGAATTTTTGTGAAGAGCTCCTGAAAGTAATGAGTAATTGATTTTTCTCTGAACTAGGCTACACGATATGAGCAATAAAATAACGGAAACAATTGTTGCAGGAAATGCAAAGAGTAATGTTGTAATCATTTTTAGGGGTATATAAATGAATATGTTAAGTAACAAAATTAAATAAAAAATTATTTTTTTACAAAAAAATAAAAAACAGCATTAATATAATTAATGCTGTTTCATTTAATTATAAAATATGGGGATATTTCATAGGGGGTAAATTATTGTATAAAAATAATAGAACAAAATTATATAGCCCTTTTAAATTACCTTATTGTTATCTCAAAATAAAAATGAGATAAAAAATATATTTATGAGATAGAATTGGAAAAAGATATTTACTTTTGTAAGAACCTCCAAAACCCAAAAAAAATGCTTTTATATGATGTGCTTTTAATTATAGTTTGGCTATCATCATTATTGGTTATTTTTAGGCTTATTTATAAATCTGGGAACCTTCATTTAAACTCCAATAGGATACTTTTAGTAATTTTAGGAATATATACATTTGGAATAACTAGGCACATTTCAATGGATTTTGTAGAGAAGTTGTATGCAGTTAAATTTCCAATTGGGCTCATATTTAACACTTCTCTAGTGTGTTTTATTCCAATTTTATTTTACCTATACGTAAAAAAAACAGTGTCTAATGATAATGCTTTCAATTCTACAGACATTATTCACATTGTTGTTTTTTTTATTTTTTATATATTTTTTGAATTACCTTTTAAACCAACTGCGTCTGAATTCATGAGTTTGAGCCAGGAAGACATATATTGGTCTAATTATTTTAATGCAAAAAAAATACCTACTTGGTTACTTATACTTAGAAACCTTTTGAATTTGGCATATTGTATATTAACCTATAATTTACTTCTTAGCACCTTTAAAAATAAACCCTCTACTAAAGAAGATAGTACCTTAAAAAGGTTTTTAAATAAATTTACTCATATAAAATCACCTTCAAAACAAATAGAAAAAGTTAAGTTATGGCTATATAATCTAACACACTATAAAGCTTTAATGTCTTTATTTACATTTTACTTTAGCATAAAATTGAGCCTAAATGATGAGGTATTTTATAATGATCAACACTATGCATCAAGTTTTTTAGCATTTATGATTTTAGGACTTCTCTATTATCTAAATAAAAACGAAACTATTCTTTATAATTTACCCTCTTTTATGAATGAAGATAGTCTAAGAAGAGAAAAGATTAAAGAGGAAATTAAAGTAGAAGAAATATATAAGTATGTTGTAAGTCAAATTGAGGAACATAAATTATACTTAGATGATCAATTAAGATTAGATTGGTTGGCCAATGAATTAGAAATTAAAGAAGAATATATTTCTGTAACACTTAAAGAAAACAAGTTTGACAATTTTAAAATGTTTGTCAATTATTTAAAAGTAAAAAAAGCAAAGGAATTAATAAAGGGTGGCTATTTAAGAAAATACAATATTGAAGCATTAGCAAAAGCATGTGGCTTTAAAGCCACAAATTCGTTTTACAGAATTTTTAAAAATGAGACAGGTCTTACACCAAAAATGTTTTCAGAAAATCTGAGTTAACCCATATCATATAAATTTATAGAACGCTATCTTTATTAAGATTAAAAGCCAAAGTGAGTTTACTTTGGCTTTTCTTAATCTAGGGGATTGATGTATTGGTAATTAAAACATTATCAATTCAATCAAAGGGTAAAAATTTCAATTATAAAATTAGTTTTTTTTAAGCATCAATTATTATTTAGAATAGATGTAAACAATCTCATATAATTAAAAGTGTTCTCTTTTTATATTAAATAGATGCTTTTTTTAGCGACGAGATATCTAATTAAGGAATTAGATGTATTTTTAAACAGAATTATTATTTTTTATTGAGATAAAAATTTAAAAAATAGATTATTTTATGTCAACAATAAAAAAACCATCTTTTTTATTCTTCTTAACTCAGAAAGATTAGTAAAATAGATTTTAAATTATACCTCCAATAAATGATGAAATTTAAATTATTACTACTCTGCTTTTTTATATTTCTTAACACAACGGCTCAAAACCCTAACTCTCAAATTTTAGAATCTCTAAAAATTACTGGAGATAACATTGAAAATAAAATGCGTGAGGTAAGCCCTGAAGAATTTAATGAGCTGTCATACCGGTTTATAAATAAATTAGACTCCATTATAAAGCGAAATAAACAGCTAAAAAAGAAAAAAAATTTAAAGAGAGGAAAAATAAAATTTGATCTTCAAGAAATTCGTGAACTCAAAGCAAAAGCAATGCTCAATTTAATGAGTTATGGATTTGGCATCCGTAAAAATTTAGACTCAATTAATCACTACAGGAATGAAATATTATCAAACACTGAGGATAAAAAAATTAGGTCAAAATCACATGGTTATACAGGTTATGCCCACTATACATTAGATAATTACACAGAATCTATAGAGCATTACAACAAAGCTCTTCAAATTTTAGAATTCCCGGAAAATAAAGAGCTTAGACCATATCAAATTAAAGTTTTGGTAAATTTAAATTCAAATCTTACCGATTTAAATATTATTGAAAATGTTGAAAAAAACTTCAATAGACTTGAAGAAACAATTCAGGACATGTCTAGCCATGAAAGGTATAAAAATTACATTGAATTGTTAAAAATAGAGAAGTCTAATCTTTTTATGGCTAAAAAAGACTTCAAAAATAGTCTTAAAATCTTAGAAACAGTTATAGAAAATAATGTTGACACTAAAGGTCTGAAAACCAGATATTACAGTAATTTACACCTTACTTATTTAGGATTAGAAAATTATTTATTGGGTGAATTTTATTTTAATAAGGCGTATCCTGAAAGATATAAAGACAATGATTACTATCTTAATAGACTAAGGTATGCCGTTGGCAATAGAAATATTGAAAAAGCTGACTCTTACTTTAGTAAAATTAAAATATATTCTGATAATTCTTCTAGCAGCAAAATTGTAAGTGACTATTTTCTATTAAAAAAAGATTTATATAAAGCTAATGAACTTCTAAATTTAACACTCAAATTAGAGCAAGAGGAAGCTGGAAATAGGATAAAAGATAGATTAAAGGTTTTTAAATTTTATAATGACTTCAGTAAAGAGTTAGCCGAAATGAAAAGGTTAAATGAGTTGAAAGATCAAAAAATAATTGATAACCAACTCATGTACATTAAGATTGGTGCAACTATTCTACTTATAATTGTCATCATTTTGGTTTTTGTAGAATGGAATGCTAGAAAAAAACGTTACTTAACTAGTCTCAAACAAAAATCTCAAAGATCTATTTTGGAGGCAAAAGAACAATTTCTTGAAAATATGTCTCACGAAATTAGAACTCCAATAACCTCAATATTAGGCTATTTATCGTTATTGAAAGAAGAAAATTTAATTTTAGACAAACGATTAAATTTTACTAATAGTGCTATTGATAATACAAAAAAAATGATGACCTCACTTGATAATTTTTTAAACTTAACAAGTTTAGAGGGAAGTTCAGAGTTTAAAAATGTTAAAACATCAATAAAAATAAATGATTTCATAAAAGAAATAAAATCAACTTTTTCAGCAAATTTAGAAATAAAGAAAATTAAATTATATTTTAAAACAAATGCAGAAGATAGTCTAATCATTAATTACGATATAGAAAGTTTAACAATAATCGTTAATAACTTAATTTCAAACGCCATAAAATACTCTAATTCGAATACCTCTATATACTTTACCATGTATTTTGAAAAATCAAAACTACGTATAATGGTAAAGGATGAAGGATTTGGAATTTCAGATGATGAAAAAAACAACATTTTCTCTAGATTTTACCAAACTGAAAGCAACACCTCTAATAGTGGATTTGGTATAGGATTATCATTAACTAATAATTTAATAAAGAAATTAAATGGAACAATAGACCTAGAGACAAAGCTAAACGTTGGAAGTGTTTTTAAAGTGGAGGTTCCATTAATAATTGATAATTACAACTTAAATACTACTCAAATTGATAAAAATTTTAATTTAATCTGCTCTAACACTTCTAAAGAACTTGAAATTGATAAAAATAATAATTTACCCAAAGCATTAGTAGTAGATGACAATACAGAAATGATCATTTACTTAAAAGAAATTTTTTCTAATTTTCTTAATTGCACCTTCGCTTTTAACGGAAAAGAGGCATTAAATAAAATTAACGAACAATCTTTTGATATTATTATTTCGGATTTAAAAATGCCAATAATGAATGGAATAGAGTTTAAGAATGTATTAAATAAACAAGCTACTTCTAAGAATATCCCATTTATTTTTATGACTTCATTAATTAAAGACAAAACAAAAGATATTGACTTATTAAGTTTTGAAGATTATATAGAGAAACCTTTCAAAAAAGATGAAATTATATCAAGAATTCAGTTTGCATTAGAAAAAACCTTGAATAGAAAAAAATTAACTAGTACAATAGATTCTGAAATTGAGTTTGATAGCTCGTCTTCAGAACTCATAAAAAAAGTTAAAAACTGTATTTTAGAAAACTTAACAAACCCAGACTTTACTGTTATTTCACTTTGTGATTTATGTGGGTATGGTCAAAAAAAATTAAATGAAATCTTAAAATCAAAAATTGGTCTAAGTATCGTTAATACAATCTTAGAAATTAGATTGCTAAAAGCCTATGATTTAATTATTAAAAACAGATATGAAACTTTAAAAGAAGTAGTTTATGCTGTTGGAATAAATAGTAGACCTTATTTTAATAAAAAATTCGAATTGAGGTTTGGAATTAAGCCTGGAGATTTAAGAAAAAAATATAAAAATTTAATTTAAATATTTTCAAATAAAAAACCTTTAATTAATGACTAATTAAAGGTTTTAAAATATTAGATAAAAAAGTTATTTTATTATTGTGCACTCATCATAGCGTTATAAGCCGTTGGATCAAAAGCATTGTATGCCTCAATAACTTTACCATCTTCCCACTTAAACCATCCATAACCTCTGAGTTCAAGGGTTTCACCTGAAGATTTTGACACTCCAGTCCAATCATACCAAACATTTGTAAAAATCTTACCATCATTATAATACATGGTTGCTGTATCTACATTACTATGAGTAATATCATCAAAATACTGATGCCCAACAGCAAAGCCATTCATCATATCATCGATACTCATTTTTACGTCATTTACTGCAAAAATTGCGTTTTCTGCAAAAATTCCTTCTGCATTTTTAAAATTGTTATCGGTATATGCCTTCATGAATTTATGAACCCCTTGGGTATAAATATCATCACCTAACATATACCCAGACATTGGATTATTGTCTTTTGATTGATTTTTGTTTTGGTTACATGCAACTATAAAAGTTGATAAGCAAAGTAGTACTAAAAGTTTTTTCATAATTAAATTGTGTTAGTTTCATTACGAAATTAATAAATTAATTACTAAGAACAAATATCAGCCAAGAAATTTTGTTTTAATGAAATTTGAACTAAGCTTTAATGTGATTGTAGAGGCTTATACTATATAACCCTATTGCGCCCCACATCAATATTATAATTAAAAGATATCACTTAATCCATAAAGTTTTAAAATCAAGAATGCAGGATGAACCGACTCATATAACAGAAATATGTTTAGTCAAACTAATTCTTTATTAATTAGAGTAATTTAAAAATAAATAATATGTTGATTAATTTTATAAAAAAAGTTTAGATATTTTTAGATGTTCAAAAAGAGCTTTAACAAATAAAAACCTGAGGAAATTAAGAAAAAACCAATGGCTAATTGACCACTTTGAGTAATTAAGATTTGATGTTTTTTATTTAATTTATTGTAAAATAAAAAACAGACTGAAGGGATTAAAATACATAAATTGACGTAAAATAGAGCTTGGTCTTTAATGACAAGCGCTAAAACACTGACAATAAAGGTAATTAAAACATTAAATAATAAAAACTTCACTTCACTTTTAAAAAATTTTATAAATATATAGTTCAGTAATAAAATTAAACCCAAATTTAAACCAATGATATAACCATCAATTAAAGTTTCAGACTTATAGTTGAGTAATTTAAGTATTGTGTAAGAAATTAATAAGTTAGTTAAAAAAGAAAATAACAGATTACCATGTTCAATTATTTTTTTTAAACTTAAAACTAAAATCATTAAAAACCCAAGCAAGAAAATATTTACTTCAGTTTTAAAATGTATAATAAAAAAAAGTGAGGGTAGAAATGAGGCTAGAACGAAAATATAAAAACCCAAACCATCTAAGTTATTTAATTTTTGTAAATTTTTGTGAACAAAAATTTTGTTATTTATTTTTTCTAAAGCATTATAATTATAATTATAATTATATTTAAAATTATAATTATAGAAGCCGTTATTCTTTGAGTTACTTAAAGATTTAGTTTTACGTCTAGTAACCTTTTTTGATATCTTATTGATAAAGTACTTGTTGTGAAAATATTTTAATATTTTGACTTTAGAATTTAGACCTTGATCAAATTTTTCTTCATTTACAAAAAATAAATAATTTTGATCATCACGATTTTTTATCGCAATTATATTTGAATCAAAAAATCCATGCTTGTATAATGTTTTTTCCTTATTCTTTTCAATAATAAGAGTATTTTTACCTAGATATCTCCATGAAGCTATATCTACTCTACCGCCTTCAGAAATTATAAGTTCATTATTATTTCTAAAGATATATAGTATTTTTTTAGAATTAATCTCATCAACTAAAACCCAATGATTACTGAGTATTAATGTTGTATTGTCAAATTTCTGTGAAAGATTTCTTATGTGAGGTATTAGTAAAGAAAAATCAGTTTCCATTTAATGGGAGGGTTAAGGGTCTTGTTTGAAAGTACATGTATAAAATTAAGTTGAATTGCAGTAAATAAAAATATTAACCAAAGCAATAATTACACTTAGGGCAAAACAAAAAAAAAATAATTAATTTTTATATAAATCTAATTTAAGTTTATCTCAAAAAAAAAATGAGATGTTCTAAAAAAAAATAAATGTTAGTTGCTTTATACAATTAAAAATAAAATTTAATATTTGTTAAATCATACTCTATAGTTAAATTTTATTTTTTTACGAACGAATATTTCCCCCTATGTTTAATACATTTACTCATTTTATTTTAGACTTATCTTGGTTGTTAACTCTCCTTTTATTTTTGAGACTTTTCTTTATTTCGAAAAATCTTCATTTTAATTCAAACAAAATATTAATTTTAATTTTAGTGATAATATTATTTATCATAATTAAGCATTTGGTAGGTGATTACTTAAAATATTTATATGGATTAAATATACCTGTTGGATTCACTTTTTATACCCCTCTAGGATGCTCCATTCCAATTTTAAGCTATTTATATGTAAAAAAAATTATCGCATTTAATGAAGATATTCAATTTTTAGATATTATTCACATGTTGGTATTTGTGATATTTTATTTTATGTTTGAATTGATACCATCCAAAGAAAATAATATTAAAAATATAGATCTTAATAGTCAGTCCGCATTTTGGGAAATTTATTTTATGACTAAAAGAGTTCCAGATTGGTTAATTGCTTTAAAAAGCATGTTAAATATTACATACAGCATATTATCTTATAGATTAATTATTAAAACTTTTGGATTGAAATTATCATCAAAAAATGAAAGTTTTTTGAAAAAATTATTGAATAAATTTACTCTCGCAAAATCCAAATCAAAACAGGCTGAAAAAGTTAAGCTTTGGGTATATAACATTACAAACATAAAATTTTTATTGACATTATGTTCTCTTTATTTTGGCACAATGACAATAATGTATGGCCGAGTTGTGGATAAAAACGAAGACACACCAATATTGATTGTGTCACTTCTTTTATTAATTCTTGCTGTTTATTTTAACATTAATAAAAAAAATATTTTTATTCTTTCATCATTTATGAAATTAGATAGTCTCAAAAGAGAAAAATTAAAAGAACAAATCAAAATAAATGAAATCTATAAATATATGTTAAATCAAATTGAAGATAAAGAATTATACTTAGATGAAAATTTTAGAATAAATTGGTTATCAGAAAAGCTAGGTGTAAAAGTTGAACATATTAATGCAACATTAATTGAACATAATTTTAAAAATTTTCCAAAATTTTCAAATTATTTAAAAATAAATAAAGCTAAAGATTTAATTAAAAAAGGATACTTAAAAAAATACAACAATGATGCTTTAGCCTCAGCTTCTGGATTTAGGGCTACAAACACTTTTTATAGAGTCTTCAAAGAAGATACAGGACTCTCTCCTAAAGAATATTCAGAGAATCATAAGTAATAAATTTAAAAAATTATAAATTGGATTTTTTCCAGATTAGTATTTTATTTACCTTAAGAAAAAAGTATAAGATAATTCTTCATTAATGAAAAAAAAATTAAGATTAATAATATTTAGATAATTCCTAATTTACAGAAAGGACTTTAGTATGTATGATCCTAATGCTACTATGAAAAAAACTATAATGGCTTTTCCACTTTGAGTAATTAAAATTTTATGTTTTTTATTTAATTTATTGTGAAATAATATACATGATGAAGAGGTGAAAACCGATAAATTAATGAAAAATAATGATTGATCTCTTATAATAATAGCCAAAACACAAACAGAAAAAGTAAGTATAGTGCATAAGAACAATAGCTTAAATTCAGTTGTAAAAGGTTTTCTTAATAAAGAATCTAATAATAGCATTAAAACCAAAACAAAACCAATAATTGAAATATCAACGATATTTTCAATCTGATAATTAAGTAATCTAATTGTAACAAAAGTGATTAGTGAATAAACTAAAAAAGAAATTAAAAGATTATTTTTTTCAAATGTTTTTTTAAAAATTGGTAATAAAAAAATTAAAAAACCTAACATTAAAATATTGACTTCAACTTTAAAAAATACAAGATAAAAAAGTGAGGGCAGAAGACAGCCCAATACAAAAATATAAAAACCAATACCATATAGGTTATTTAATCTTTGAGAATTTTTGTGAAGAGCTCCTGAAAGTAATGAGTGATTAATTTTTCTCTGAACTAGACTATACGATATAAGTAACAAAATAACGGAAACTATAGTTGCAGGAAATGCAAAAAGTAAAGTGGTAATCATTTTTAAATTTTATAAATAATATTCATTAATAAAATTGAATAAAACCAGTTTTTATAAATAAAATAAAACAGCATTAAATTTATTAATGCTGATTCATTTTAAATAATAAATAAAGTAAAAAATATAATAGGGGATATTTTTCAATAAAATTAGAATAAAAAACTTATATAGCTCTCTTAATTTATCTAGTTGTTATCACAAAATTAAAATGAGATAATCATTTGATTTTATGAGAGACTATTGACAACTCATATTTAGTTGATAGAACTGATTTAGAACTAAGTTTTATAGGGAACAACCAAATGCAATTACCTTTAGACGAAGACATTCTTCAAACTTGGGTTAAGAATTAATCATTAACGCTTACTATTAAGAATACAATTAAAATTAATTCTATGATTCTCATAAATTCTAATTTAGAATTTATGAGAATTTTTTATAAAAATTAAAAGAAAAAACTAAGCTTTAATGTGATTGTAGAGACTTATACTATATAACCCTATTGCGCCCCACATGATGTATATGAAATGAGAGGAAGGTATCCAGACATATCCTAAAATTAAATTTGAGACAAGCAAAACACCAAGTACAATTAAAAATCGCTGTCTAACCATAAAAATTGCTAAGAATTTATTGGATGTGAAAGAAAGAAGTATACATCCTATCCCTAAAACATAAAGCCCAAGAAAGCGATAAATTTGAGTCAAATATTCTCCTAATGTTTCATTACCATCAACTAAAAAGAGATCTACAAACGTCATTTTTAACCTTTCCTCATTTGCAACCTGATCTAATATCCAAGGTTCAGAACTAATTAACCACCTTACTCCAGATAAGCAAAGTATACTACATATGATTACTAAAGGATATTTAATGTAGGAGAGTGTTGTTTTTTGCATTTCTAATAGTTTATGTGATTTCTTAAATTTACAAAATTTTATTCTATTTAATTATAGGTTAAACACCTATGAATATTCTTTTGTAAGTTTAATCTATATTAAATTAAAAGTTGTCTTACCAAAAACGTATTCTAATGTATTTACGATAACTTATTTTTATATCTAAATACAAGCCATATATGGCAAATCTGTTACACTTATAAATAAATTTATTCCACATAATTTAATTAACAGATACTTCCTCTACAGGAGTGGTTTTTGTTTTTATAGCTTCAGAAAAATAGAATTTAAACTTTAGTTTCCCATCTACTTTAACAGCATAAGTACTTTCAAGCCATTCAAATTCTAACTTAGATTTTCCTTCAGGTGTTTTTACTAGAAACTCTCCAAATTGTTTGAGAGAAATGTGTGCAGAATTGTAATCAGTATCTATTTTTACATCCTCAAATTTTCGCTTACCACTAATAATATCGAAAGTTTTCACAAAATCAATAAATTCTGCTTTGGTATAATGCCTACTATTTTCATAAATAAAAAAATCATCTGTAACCACAGAATTAAAACTGCTTAAATCATGATCTATAACTTCAAAAAAAGCCTCAAAAGTATCCATAACTTCTTTTTCAGAAATTTTTGTAGGATTTTGGCATGCGAAAATTAAAATAGTGGAGAGTAAGAGTAGTTTTTTCATGAGTTAAATATTTTAAGTACTAAGCTTTAAGTGTATTAATAAGGTTTGGATTGATTTTTTGTAAATCAGCTATAAATTTTAATTTATGCTTTGGGGAGATAATAAGTTCATCAAATTTATCATAAGTAATTTCAATTCTGTCAAATGAAGCAGCAGGTGATGATACAATAGAACTAGATTTTGAAATTTTTTTCATATTCATAATATTTATGGGTTTGTATCGAAAAAAACCACATCTAATGTGCAACATCTTTTGATCAATTGTATACGTTGTATTAAAAAACATATGTAAAATTAATCCATAAATAACAAATAATCCTAGAGTAATCATGATCATATTATTACTAAAACCCTCATGTATGATATTTGGAATTAAAGG
>Ga0228670_1001072_pt1 | contig 12846 bp, 14 predicted proteins | sample 85DmetaG_FD_182785 | JGI IMG/M metagenome (GOLD analysis project Ga0228670, IMG submission 182785) | Seawater microbial communities from Monterey Bay, California, United States - 85D | ecosystem: Environmental > Aquatic > Marine > Coastal | place: USA: California | collected 2016-10-13
CTCCATTTAGAATTATATTGTTTTTACTTTCTTCATTAATGGTATTATTAGAAATAGTATGATTGTCATCATTATTAATATTATAATCTTCTAATCTTACTTCATTAATACTACCATTTCTTTCAGTAATAGTTCTTCTTCTGCCCCAAACAATTATAGAAATACGAGGTCCAATATCTATATTTTTGGACTTAGGAACTCCATGCATAAATTTTTTATTAACATTAGATGTAAAACAAAAAATATCACCATTATTTTGAGGAAATGTAAATTCTTGTTCAGTTTTTTCATGTAAAATAGCTAAATTTCTACTTGCACCAAAACTACAACCAATTGTAAAATCTTCACGTAAAGCTTTACCACCATAAGCATGACTATCATGATGAAATGGCTTCCAGTCTGTTCCATCCTTATAAAAATTCATTCTTGTATGATATATTTCTGTATCGAAATATTCAGATATTTTTTGTATAATTTGATTAAAAGTTGGGGAAAAATCAGGATTTTCATATTTCATATGTTTGCTCCAAGAAATCATTCCTGAATTATTATTTTTGAGTTCATCTACAAGTTTCAATAAAGTATCATAATTGTTTTTTTCACAGAAAAAATTAGGTAGATATATACATTCTCCATTTAAAATATTCTGAAAATCAGTATATATATCTGGATTACATTTCATATAATCTGATTTTATTAAGTTATTTGCATATTTTAAAATATTGTTTTTCATTTTATTATATAGTAGAATAATTTTTAAATAATTTAAAAAACAAACATATCATATCAACTTTATTCCATAAATTTAGAAATAAAGTATCATCAAGATAAATTTGTTTAAAATATTATATTTGAGTTAAAAATTGATATAAATCCATAATATCATACTCAGAATTTTTAGGAACAGATATATACTCAAATTTCTTATTTTTAATAACTACAATTCTAAAAGGCCAACAAGATAATTCTACTTCTAATGTATTATTCATATTATCCAAATAAACTGGAAAATCTAAATTATGTTCATCAATCATATTTTGAGCACAATAATTTCTATCTTCTATTGTTTTATGTTTTTTATTTAGAACACCAGCACTTAAACCAATAGGCCATACATCTGTAGCATGTGCTTCTGAAATATATATCATAAATAAGTTAACTTTATCTTTTAATCTTGCATAAATATCGGTATTCACTATATTAGTAATACCACGAAATGGTTGTCATGTATTAGAAGAACATATGATGATATTATATTTTGTTTCATCTAATAAATTGTACAAATTTAATTGTTTATTTTGTAAATTAAAAATATTTATATTGGGTATTGTATCACCAATTTTATATTTACAATTTTTAGCTTTATTTTCTCTAACATAAACACTTGTAGTTTGAAATCTTTTATCATCTTTATAAATTTGAGAAGCTCTTCTCATAAAATCAACTGCTAGTATATTGCTAATTTGATCTTCATATCCAAATAGTTTTGCCACCTCTTGTTGTAATTCTTCAGAAATTCGTAACCATCCGTTTACTTCATTTTTTACTACATTACATTTTTGTTGATATTCATCACTAAATCTTTGTTTTTCTTCTACTACAAGCATTTTAAATAATTTTTCTTGTGGAATAGTGAAGTTTATCAGTTCCATTTTAAAAAAATGATATAGAAAAATCAATTTTAGTTTATTTATATTTTAAATCTTTTCATCTATCAATTATTAAATCATTTAATTTTTGACTAATTTGAGTACATAATTTATTATTTTTATTTTTATCTGGATGATATTTAAGTAATAATTTATATTTTTCTTTTTTGGTCTTTTTTTTTGAATGAATAAATTTCATAACATCATCTGGATATTTTATATCATCTTTTTTGGTATAACAACTTGGTTTATTAAAATTGTAATTTACATTTTGAAAAACTCCATCAAACCATATTCCACTTTTTAAAAATTTATTATTATTATATTCATAACCATAACCGTGTCTTTTATTATTAAACCAAAATCCTGAATATATTTTTTTTCCATTTAAATATTCTTTCCCATCTCCATATCTTTTATTATCCATCCAAAAACCGGAATATATTTTTTCTCCATTTAAATATTTATTTCCTTTTCCATTATATTTATGTTCTAACCATTCACCATCATAAATTAATTTATTATCTTTATATTCTTTTCCTTTTCCTTTACATTTATGATCTAACCATTCACCATCATAAATTAATTTATTATCTTCATTATATGCTTTAGCTTTACCATTTAATTTATTATTTTTCCATTCTCCAGTACATGCAATATTACCATTTTTATAATAATATGTTCCAAAACCATTAAATTTATTTTTATCATTTAATTCTCCATAATATTTTAATATATTTGAATTTTTATATAATAATCTTTTATATCTACAATTATTATTATTTATTGTATTTTTTTGATTTTCTTCATATTCTAATATTTTTTCAATTAAATCATTTTTTTTCATATATTTACTAGTTTTTAGTTTTTTTTCTTTTGCTATATAATATAAACAATTTAGTTGATTCTTTTTAGGTTTGGTATGACCAAGACTTTTAAGATATTTTTTTCTTTCATCTACATGCCAATCCATTTTATTTAAAAATAAAATAAATAAATCAATTTTAAATTCCTTTAGATTTTTTTATTATTAGTGTTATAAAAATCTAAAGGAATTTAAAATTGATTTTTTATTTAATTAATTAATTAAGATGTGTACCCTAGCTCCATTAGGAATAAATTTGAAGGAAAATGAAAAAATTTTATTGATTAAAACACCAAACAATCAAAAAATTATTTCTAAATACAGAAAAGATTATACTACAATCAAAAATATAGTAGATAGTTTAATAGATAAATATAAATATGCTTACAATACAGATGGTAAATATGAAACTGATATTACTTTAAAAAAAAATGGTGAAATATTAAAAGAAAATAAATATATTGAAGATTATGACATTAATAAAGGAAGTTTAATAGATGAAATTGACTTAGTTGCTGAAAAAAATAATAATATAGATCAAAGTTATACAAGTTTTATAAATGATATTGATGATGTTCCTAAGAAAGAGAAAATTGAAATTCAAATTAAAACTATGACTGGACAAACTTTAATTTTAAATATTGCAAGTAATGAAAAAGTTATAAATTTAAAATATATGATTTTAGATAAAGAAGGAATTCCTATTGATCAACAAAGATTAGTATTTTCAGGATCTCAATTAGAAGATGATAAACGTCTTGATGATTATACTATTAAAAATAATTCTAATATACATTTAGTGCTTAGACTGAGGGGTGGTATGTTTAATGAAGTATCTGGTCGTAATGGTAAATATGAACCTATAAAAAGCACATTAGAATATATATTGGAAATAGATAATGATTATATCGAATATAGTTAAACAGTTATAATATTATTAGTAATTTGATTTTTCTGAGTTTCTAATTTTCTATTTTTTCTATAACATTTATAAGTTGTATGTATAATTAATCCAATTACTAATATTCCAAGTAAAACAAAAATAGTTTCTAATTTTGTTTCTTTTGTCATTAAATAATTTAATTAAATTATTTTTATATATATATTAAATTAATTATTAATATAAATAAACTTATATAAAAAGTATATTTTTAAATATATTAAAAAATGAGCACTTCTGAAAAAATTTTTGATAGTGTTTATGGATATACATATGATGATATTTGTATATGTCCTGGATATATAAATTTTAGTGTTGATGATGTAAATTTGAAAACTAAATTAACTAATAAAATTACATTAAATATACCATTAATTTCAGCTCCAATGGATACAGTTTCTGAAGCAGAAATGAGTATAGGATTAGCATTAAATGGTGGTTTAGGAATTATTCACTGTAATAACAGTGTTGAAGAACAAATTGAGGAAGTTAAAAAAGTTAAAAGATTTAATAACGGATTTATTAATAATCCAATAACTTTTAGTCCTAATAATACTATTCAAGATTTAATAGATATTAAAAAAGAAAATAATTATTCATTTTCAAGTTTTCCTATTTGTGAAAAAGGTATAGGTAGTAAATTACTGGGTGTAATATCAAGAAGAGATACTGATTTTATAGATGATTTAAACACAAAATTAGGAGATTTAATGGTTTCAGATAATATAGTTGGTGTAAATTGTAAAAGTTTAAATGAGGCAAATGAAATACTAAAAAAATATAAAGTTAATTTATTACCAATAGTAGATGATAATTATAATTTAATTTCTTTAGTTTGTAGAAAAGATTTACGAAATAAATTAGATTATCCAAATGCACTTAAAAATGAAAAAAAACAATTAATGGTAGGTTGTGCAATATCAACAAGAAATTACAAAGAAAGAGTTGAAAAATTAATAGAAGCAGATGTAGATATTTTATTAATTGATTCAGCACAAGGTAATTCATTATATCAACTTGAATGTTTAAAATGGATTAAAGATAATTTTGATATAGATGTAATTGCTGGTAATGTAGTAACAGAATCACAAGCTAAAAATTTAATTAATGCTGGATGTGATTGTCTTAGAGTAGGTATGGGTGTAGGTTCAATTTGTACTACTCAATCAGTGCTAGCTTGTGGGCGTGCCCAGGCATCAGCAGTATATAATGTAGCTAAAAATTCTAATGTTCCAATCATAGCTGATGGTGGAATAAGAGGAAGTGGGGATATAATTAAAGCAATTTCATTAGGAGCGAGTGTTGTAATGTGTGGTTCGTTACTAGCAGGATGTGATGAAAGTCCTAGTTCATTTATTTATAGAAATGGAGTAAAAATAAAAAGATATAGAGGAATGGGAAGCTTAGATGCTATGAATAAAAAAAATAGTTCATCGAAAGATAGATATTTAAATAATGATGATATATTTATACCACAGGGAGTGTCAGGATTTATAGATTCTAAAGGTTCCTTAAATGAATTTATACCATTTTTAACGAAATCTGTAAAATTAGGATTACAAGATATAGGTTGTATAGATATCGAAACATTACATAAAGACAATAAAGAAGGAAAAATTTTATATGAAGTTAGAACAACAAATTCTTTTAGAGAATCACAAGTTCATAGTTTATTAACTTATAATGAAAATTAAATTTTTGTAGGAGAATAAATATAATTAATTTGTTCTTGAGGGATTATAAAATAATTTGATTTTTTTGATTTTTTTGTTTTTTTTTTGAATGATTTTTTTTTATATTTTTTGAATGAAAAGTTTTTAGATTTTTTTTTATTTTGTATTGGATTAATTTTATTAGATGATATACAGAACGCACATGTATTTCCCATACATAAATTTATTAATTAAACCTTATATAGTTTAATAATTTTATTAAATAAAAAAAACATACAAAGAATATTGTACTATAATTTAAATATTATCTAATGCTTGTTTTAAATCATTCCATATATATTCCTTATCTTCTATACCTACTGATAATCTAAAAAAATTATCTGTAATATTTAATTTTTTTAATTCTTCAGTATCTAATGAAGCATGAGTCATAGATTTTGGATGATTTATTAAACTTTCAACACCACCTAAACTCTCAGCCAATGGAATTTTTTTTAAATTATGAATAAATTTATTACAATCATAATTTGTACCTTTTATATAAAAAGATAATGTACCACCATAACCTTTCATATGACATGGTATTTTATTTTTATTTAGACCTGGATAAAGAACCTTAAAAATATTTTTATGTTCTACTAATTTTTTAGATATATAAATAGCATTACTTTGATGTTTTTTCATACGTAAATCTAATGTTTTTAAACTTCTATTTAATAAAAAACAATCAAAAGGAGAAGGAGTGACACCAAGAGAATTTTGTAAATATTTTAATTTTTCATATAATTTTTTATCATTCATTATTAAACTACCCATAATTATATCACTATGACCACCTAAATATTTGCTGCAAGAATGAAGAACAATATCAGCATTATTATCTAATGGATTTTGAAAAATTGGACTAAGAAAAGTATTATCAACAACTAATAATTTATTATACATCTTACATAAATTACCTAATTTTTTAAATGGAATTATATCTAATAAAGGATTAGTAGGTGTTTCTATAAAAACAATTTTTATATTACTTAAAGTTCTCGATTCAAACAAAGTAGCTATATTATCAAGAGTATATTTACTAAAATCAATATAATTAACTTTATTTTTTAAAACATTATTGAAATATCTTTTACTACCACCATAAAGATCATGACAACTAAGTATTTCTTCATCTTCTTCTAATAGATGAGTTAAACAAGTAAGAGCAGAACTACCACTAGAAAAAGCTAATCCATATTTACCATTTTCTAATAAAGCAAGATTATTTTCTAATAATTTTCTTGTTGGATTATTAGCTCGTGAATATGTAAAATCCATATTAGAAACTGAATTTAAATCATTAATTTTATAAGTTGTTGATAAAGTAATAGGAGCTATAACAGGCGTAGATTTTAATTTTGTTAAATCATTACCAATAATTTTATTTATATTAGTAGATGAAAATCTTTTTATTATTTTACTGAACATTCTATATTAATTTTAATATTAAAGTTTTAAGTGTTTTTAAAAAAAATATTATATAATTATATAATGATTAATTATAAAGAAAAATTTTTAAAATATAAATTTAAATATTTTAATTTACTAAATTTTTATGGAGGAATGAATTCTATAGATAGTATTGAAAAATTTAAAAATAAATGGTTGAATCCAAGCGAAAAAAATAAGGATATTTTTTTAAAAATGGGATTTACAAATCGAATAAATAGTTATCCAAAATTAATAGAATTCGAACCTAAATATTTTGATATAATTCATTTAAATGGAAATTTATTAGATCATAATTTATTAAAACAATATTTTGAATTAGGTATTTTTGAATTTTATATTGAATTATTCTATAATGATTTTTCCAATCGAGCAGTTAATTTTGGAATGGGATTATATACGAGTAGATTATTTAGAAATTTTAATAAAATATCTATAGTAGAACATAGGGATTATAATTTAATTCTAGAATTAGGTGCTATTTTTTTAAGATTAAAAATTATTGTCGAAAAAATGGAAAATAATGAATTGAGACAAAAAATAGACAAGATAACTTATCAATTACAATATATAATACCATTTTTAGTTATGAAAATTTTTTGTGAATATTCAATAAATGAAATTAAAAAAAAAAACATGCGTGTAAAACTAATTACACATATTACAGATCATTTTAATTATATTTGGAGTATTAATAGTTCTTTTGAATTACCTTTATACTGCAAAAATTTATTAGATATATTATTATCCAATGATTTTTTTAAAAATTCTATAGATTTATCCAATATTGATGAATTAGAACAAAATTTTAATTTTTTAGTTTATCATAATAGCACATATATTATTGAATAAATAATCATTAAAGTGAAAAACAAATAAATAAGTTTCATTATCACGAATTCGTACATATAATAAAATATCATTATCAATTATATCTATTTTTTTAATCAATTCATGCCCAATTATCAAATTACCTATTTCAATTGAATTATTTTTAAAATTTATATCTGCTAAATCATATAGATTAATAGTTCTAATATCTCTTGTAATACCACAACCCATAAAAATATATATAAATTATATTATTTATTTAAACGCTAATCAGTATATCTTTGAAAATCAGCAATAATATTTTTTAATAAATTCCTTTTATACGATTATTTTTATAATCAAATGGTTTTGGTTCAAAATTACAAGGATATTTTTGACCAAGTATTTTTATTTCAAATTTAGCATTATCTAATAATTCATCAGTAATTATTTCATTATTATAATTAATATAACCAAATCCTAATGCTTTATTCATAGTATAAGAAAAAGAACTACGTTTAATAAATCCAACTGGTTTATCGTTTAGATAAATAATTTCATTATTATGTAAATATCTATCTGTATCAATACTTATACAAATTAATCTTGTTGTAACTCCATCATTACGTTGTTGATCTATAATATTTTTTCCAATATAATTAGTTTTTTTTTTACAAACAAAATCAAGATTTGCTTGTATAGGAGTATATTTATTGGTATATTCTTCACCTTGATGACCATAAAATTTCTCAGCACTTAATGAATCAAGTGCAGCATAACCAGCAAGTTTTAGATTATATTTAACACCATAATCATACGTAATTTTATTATATATTTCTTTTGTTTTATTATTCGGAATATGAAGTTCATATCCATATTCTCCAGTAAAAGATAATCTTATAACTAAAACTTGAGAATTACATATTTCATAATATTTATTATTCGAAAATTTTAAATCTAAAGGTTGATTGATTAATTTTTCTAAAATATTATTAGAATTTTTTCCTGCTAATGATAATACTGAATAATTTTCACTAACATTTTGTACATATATATCTTTAAAATTATATTTATTTAATTGTTTTTTTATCCAAAATATAGTATATTCTGTATATAAACTTGATGTATTAATATAGAATTGACAATCATTTATTTTTGAAATTGTTAAATCAGATTCTATTGTTCCTTTTTCATTTAACATTAAAGTATAAGTAGTTTTATTTTGTTTTTTAATATTATTTGTAGATAAATATTGTAAAGCTATTTCGGCTTGAGGACCTACTACGAAAATTTTACCAAAAGAACTATTATTAAATAACGAAGTTTCATTTCTTGTATGTAATACTTCTTTTTTTATTAAATTGAAATTATATGGAATATCAAAAGTATAATTTTTACTTAATTCTTTATAGTAATCAGTTTCATAACTTTTTACAATATTATAGTCATCATTAATTATTAATGAATTAGATAATGTTTTATTATAATAATAAGGTATTTCATATCCAGAAGTATTTGTAACATAATAAGCACCTTCTTTTAATAAAATATTATATAATTTATCTTTAAGAATATTTCTACCACTAGTATGTTGATCGTTTGGAAAAGCAATGTTATAATTTTTGGCATAAGATTCCCAACTTGTATCTTTAATATATTTATTATTATCTAATAATTTATTACTATATCTTTTTATATCATAATGGAATAAATCTTCAGTTGAATAACCATTAACTATTAATTTACTTAATTCATAACTTAAACCACTATTTGTAATTCCCATACTATTATGACCTAAATTATAATATAAACCTTTTATTTTTAAATCTTCTCCTATTAAACATCTATGATCAGGAGTAAAACTTTCAGGTCCACATATATCATCAGTCAATGGTGTCATTTCTAAAATAGGCATACGTTTTATGTGATTTTCTAATAAGGGCATAAAATGTTCATAATCTAAATCAAATAACATAAATGAATCATTTTTTTTTGGTATATAATCGATTGGATTCATTTCATAACCACCAATTGACAATTTAGAACCTTGAACTTTAAAATATATAGAATAATCATGATCTCTAACATTAGGTGTATTTGAAATATTTTCAATAATATCTGTATTTATAAAAGCATGCCTAAAAGAATATATTGGTAAATTTATATTTAATAAGTTTGACCAACTTCCAGTACATAATACAACTTTATCAGATTTAATTATATTATCATCAATTTCAACTCCAATTACTCTATTATCTTCTATTAATATTTTTTTAACATTTGTATTTTCTTTTATTTCACAATTATTATTTTTTGCAGCTCTTGCTAATGAATTTGTTAATGAATCAGGATCAATAGTTCCATCATTAGGCGAATATAAACAACCAATAATATCATCAGTATTTAAATATGGATGGATTTGACTAATTTCAGATTTATCTGTTATAATATAATTTTCAATTCCATAAAATTTAGACAATTCACTCATACGCTTATATTCATTTAATCTATCTTTATTATTAGCTATATATAATCCTCCATTTTTTATTAAACCACAAGATAATTCACTTTCTTTTTCAACATTTTTAATCATTTTTAATGTATTCATACCAGATTCAATATCATAATAATTAGGTCTACAATTCCAATGAAGACCTGCTGAGTGCCAAGTAGTTCCTGAAGTTATTTTATCTTTTTCTAATAAAATTCCATTAATACCTAATTTAGAACAATTATATAATACTGATGTTCCTGAAACTCCTCCCCCTATTACTATTAAATCTTTTGTAGAAGAACTTATTTTTCTAATATTTTTTGATTGTATATAAAAAGATTGACTAAACAATTTAAACATATAATATATTTATTATAAAAAAAAAAAATATTTTTATTTTAATTTAATAAATATTTCTTTTAGGAGTTATTCTTCTTGGTCTTGAGTATGTATAATAAATTGTATAATTAACATTATTTAATGATATTTTTTTTTTATTATATTTATTTATATTATTTACAACATCTTTTGGTAAATATTCTATTTCATGTTCAATTTTATATTCATTAAATTTATAATTATAAATTAATGTTATAATTAATAACAGTAAATATAATAATTTATTCATTTATAAATATTTTAACTATTTATAAAATCAATTTTATTAGTCTAATAAATCATCAGGTTCTATATTAGAAGCATTAACATATTCTAATGTTTCTATAATTTCATCTGGTATTAATTTTGTAGAATTTAAACCATAACTATAAAAAGCACCTACATCTCCTTCCCGTGTTATAGAAATTTTAAAATTAGCATCTCCTTCTCCTCTATATGGACAAATAACAATAGCATTAACAACATTTAATGAAATAATATCATTCTTAATAATTTTATCTTTACTTAATTTGAAAGTTTTAGTTGTATTATTATCAAAATATTCTAATTTAGAATTTAATAAAAGTTGTTTTAATTCTTCAAATTCAATATTATCTAAATCATAAATGTCTTTATAAAATCTCAAAGCTAATTTATATAATTGTGAATCAGTATTTTTATTCTCAGGTATAACTTCATCATTATCTTTATTATCATTAAAACTAAAATTAAAATTTAAATTTTTTAAAATATTTTCTATATTTCCAGTTTGTAGATTTGCTTTACCAATTCTTTCATAAACAGATATTTTTTCAAAATTATTATTATCTTCATTTGGTAAACAATCTATACAATAATCATAATTTCCATCAGAGTATATTTGAGTATAATTTTTACTATTATCATAATTAAAATCATAATATTCTTTATTACATTTATCGCAGACTACCGGTGGTGATAAACTCTGAGTTGTGTTATGATTAGCAATTTCCATAATATAAAAATTATATATTATATATAAATCAATTTTATAATATAAAAAATTATATATTATATATTATATAAAATAATTATTTAATATATGTTTCAATTAAACCATCGTTATTAGTATAATAAATATTTTTAATTTTATAATTTTTTTGTTTAGATATTCTGTGTAAACCATTATAGCAATTATCACAACATCTAGCATTCATTAAATTTTTTTTTTTACCTCTTGAAATTCTAAATACAAAAACATTTATTTTAATCATTTTATTTTTACGATTTATAGGAAGTTTTTGTATAGCATCAATTTCTGCATGAAGATTACCATATGTATTATTATTAATTAATTGTTTTTTATTAACTCCGTAATGATTTATACCTGTCGAATAAAACATATGACCCATTGGAATTAAATATTACACAACCCAAATGTTCATGTCCATTATTTGCATTTTTTGGTGCATTTATTCTTTTTTCAAAATAATAATCAAATTTATTAATCAAGGAATCATTTTTATGACTAGACAAACACAATGAATTAGACAAACACATATCTAAAATTATAATTATAAAAAAATCAATTTTATATTGTATAATTATTATTAAAAATTTATTATATTATTATATAATAAATGCCGATTGGAATAATAAAATTTTCTAATATATCAAATATTAATTCAAATAATGGTCATTTGTATTGTTTTAATAATAAATTATATTTTAGAGATGAAGAAATATTACATAAAGGTAATCAAAATGAAATAACAAGTGTTGGAACAATAACAAGTGGAATATGGGAAGGTAATACTATATCAAGTGATAAAATTGTAAATACATTAAATAATAAAACATTAATTAATCCAATTTTAAATAAATCAAGTATAGCAGATAATACATTATTAATTGGAGAAAATTCTACAGGTAATTTTTTATATAAAGAATTAGAATTAGGCTCTGGTTTAAATTTAACAGGTTCAAGTGTAGATAAATTAAAAATAAATTTAGATGAAAAAACAAATACAACCTATAATTCATTTTCTTCAAATGCTTATTGGACAAGTCCTCCATTTATAAATAACGCAATGGATAGTGTATCTGGTTATCAAACTATGAATTTAGCATATCAAAATTTAGCAGTAGAATTTGATCATTTTATATTACCAAAAAATATTACAGCAACAAATTTAACATTAATACAATCAGAAGAAGAGACAACAACATATGATATAAATATTATTAGAAATACAACAACATATTCTGAAAAAGTAGAATTATTAGCAGATTCTAATACCAAACTTTTAATAAAATCAGATACGGGTTCTATTTATAGAAGTACATTAATATCAAATACACAAAATCAACCATATTTTCAAGGTTTAATAACTAATAATAATTTTATTTTTAATGGTAATAGTGATTATTTTGAAATACCATCAAATATAGCACCACAATTAGCAAGTTCTGATTTTACTATTGAATGTTGGTTTAAACCAACTATTATAGATAATAATTATAAAACTATTTATTCACAAGGTACTTGGGGCACTAATGGTGGCAAT
>Ga0228670_1001077_pt1 | contig 12809 bp, 9 predicted proteins | sample 85DmetaG_FD_182785 | JGI IMG/M metagenome (GOLD analysis project Ga0228670, IMG submission 182785) | Seawater microbial communities from Monterey Bay, California, United States - 85D | ecosystem: Environmental > Aquatic > Marine > Coastal | place: USA: California | collected 2016-10-13
TACAGCACTAAATTGTCCTTTACCAATACCAGTTTCTAAACGCGTAGTGCAAATACTTCCATTACCAACACCAACACGAATACAATCAACATCATAATTAGATAATGCTTTATATCCTTGCCAATTACATACATTACCAACCATTAAAACAATATTTTTATATTTATTTCTAATAGTAGTAATTGCTTTAAATACATTTTCATTAAAACCATTGGCTACATCTATACATATTAAATCAACACCAACAGCTATTAATTTATCTAATCTTTCTAAATAATCACCTATAATACCAATAGCAGCACCTACACATAACGAACCATTATTATCTATACAAGCTTTTTCTTTATTATTTTCATAATGTTTTATATTATTTAATGTAATTAATCCAACTAATTCTGAATTATTTACTATTGGAATTTTCTCTATTTTACGTTCTAACATTAATTCTTTAGCAATACTTAATGTTGTTTCTAATGAATGATTTGTCATAGATATATCTAATGTTATTAAATTTGTGCTCATAAATTCTTTTACTTCTAATTTAATATTATTATTATCATTACAATCTTCAATATGTTTTTGTTTTTCTATCATATATTCAATATCACGATGAGTTATAATACCTAATAATTTATTATTACTATCTACTATACAAAAAGAAGATACATTATATTGTTCACGTAAATTTTCAATTTCTATAATTGACGTTTCAGGAGATACTTTATATGGTTCAGTTATTATATATTGTAAAAAACGCTTTACTTTCATTACATGAGAAACCTGATTATCTATACTCATATAACGATGAATAATACCTAATCCGCCATTTGTAGCCATTTTAATCGCCATTTCTGTTTCTGTTACAGTGTCCATTGGACTACTTATTAATGGTGTTTTAATTATTAATTTTCTTCCATTTGTAGCAATATTACTTTCTAAATTAATAGAACTACGTGTTGAAATATTACTTAATAATGGTTCCATCAAAACATCATCAAAACATAATGATTGACCTAAATTCATTTTAGTAAAATTTATTAGATATTAGATATTATAACTTTTATTTTATAACTAAAAATAAATAATATACTTATTTTTATATTAAAACGATTATTATGAAAATAAAGTAAATTAAAAAATAAATTAAAAAATAAATTAAAACATAAATTAAAAAATTAAATTAAAATAATTTAATCTAAATCATCCAATATATCTTGTGTAGATATATTATTGAATTTAATATTAGTATTAGTATTAGTATTAGTATAATTATTATAATTAGTATCTTTTTTTTCTATAAAATCTTTTATATGTAATATTGATTCATTGTCAAATATCATAAAATACATAAATAATAATGGTAAAAAATGAAATATTGTTTTATCTAAAACATAATCTATTTTATCCATTTTATTCACTTGATTTATATTATTTATTTTTTTATTATTATTATTATTATTATTTAATTGTAAAATAGTTTTTATTATGTTTGGAGTTTCATTATTTTCATTATTTTCATTATTTTCTATTTGATTAAATAAATATACTAATTTAAATAATTCTATTGATACATTCTGTAGTGCTAATTCAAAATCCATTAATTGTTCATATTTTATTTTACCATCATTAATATAATTATGAATATTTACACCAATATACTTATAATTTTTATTAATTCTATTCATTCTATCGTCAATATTTTCAACATATTCTATTACTTCCATTTTACTATTTTTTTTTACTTATTAATATTAAATATTATATAAATAGTTTTTATTCGCATAGTATATAAATTGTAAAATATAACAATTAAAAATAAAAAAATATAAAATTACTTAAAAAACTAATCTATATCTATATTATCATAATTTGGTGGTTTAACATAATTTAAATAATTATTTTCATTTAATTCATTATTTTCATTATTTTCTAAATTATTATTTATATTATCTATTTCATCATAAGCAGGTAAGCTATTTATAATATATATTTTTGCTTTTTCTTTTTTTTTACAACAACAACATAAACAACTTATCAATAATAATAAATAAAATAAAAATAAAAGATTTATACTTCCATAATATCTATCCGTTAATATTGTATCGTCTGTTTGTATTTGTAGCGCATTTTCATTTATACATTTGCATAAACAAGTTGATACGTCATTTGAATTATTATCTATACAATCTATACTTAATAATGATGGTGATTTATTATTATTTATTATATTTACATATTCGATTATAATATCTTTACATACATTTGAACAATAATTTATTATTTTAGTAGATACTATTGATGTAAAATTTAGTATATCATAAATAATCATTTTATTATTTTAGATATTTTATTATAGTTTGTTATTTAATTATATTTTATTAATATAAAAAAATTAAAAATTTAAAATTTAATTTTATAAATAATTTTATTTTATTTTATTAACATAAATATTAATATTATTTTTAAATTATTATAATTATTAAGCATCTTCTTCATCAGTAAGAGTTACCTTTTTTTCCTTTTTAGTTTTAGGAGTTTTGGGTTCCTTAGGTTCTTTTTTTGATGATTTTTTAGTAGTAGCTTCTTCATCAATTTCTAAATCTTGTTCTTGATTAGATTTATTATCATCTGTTTTACCAATACTTTCATCAATTTGAATATCTTCAGCTTCACCTGCTAATTTCTTAATGCGTGATGTTTCAATTGCTTTCCATTTTTCAAGTTATACATTATATTTTTCTTTTTCTTCTTGATAAATAGTTTCATAAGGTTCTTTGTCTTTATCAGAAAGTTCTTTCCACATTTTACCAGCTTCAGTAGTAATTTTAGTATTAAGTTTATCAGTTTCACCTTGTTTAATTAATTTTTCTTTAATCGTAGAACGATTATCATTTAAATAACGAAAATATCCACTTACAGGAGCTTTTGGTTTTTCTGCTGAAATATCACCATTCTTAATAGCATCAGCTTTAAGATTTTCATATTGAGAATTATAATCATTTTTTTGCTTTAACGCATCATTAATATATTTTTCTTTTTTAACATCAGAAAGTTCATTCCAAGTTGAACTCGCATTCTTCAATTCAAATTTAATCTCTTTACTTTTACAATCTGTAGCATAATATTTACAGTATAAATTATAAGCAGACTTAGGTTTAGTTAATCCATCAGGTTTAAATGTTTCTTTAACTTTTTTTTCACGTTTGTTTTGAGTTTTAATTAATTTTTCAAGTTCTTCAATAGATTTACCCCAATAATGATTAAGAATAGATTCATATTCAGACTCATCAAGCTTAAATACAGTTTTAAAATCAATTAGAAATTCTTTGAAAAATTTAGCTTCAACTGAATTTGTTTTCAAACGTCCATACCAAATACTATGAGTTTCCATTTCTTCGTTTTCTTCAGGTTTAGTTTCCTTTAATTCTTTTTTACTTGTTTTGGTAGACATTATTTTAAATAATTAGTTTATGTTTAAATTAAACTTAAATGCTTTTAATATAATATTAACTTATTCAATAATTTATATATTTTAAATATAATATAAAAAAATCAATTTTTATATTATATTTTTTTATAAAAAAAAATAGATAAAAATAGATAAAAACTAATTTTATTTATTATTTTTGATTTAAAAATATAAAAATCTAATAAACTAATTAAAATTAAATTATTATATATAAAAATGGATATAGATTATACTTATTCTATATATAATTTATCTTTACTATCTGAGACAGATTTATTATCATTTAATAATGATTATATTGAAAATATAAAAAAATATTATAAATGTAATAATGATATCTATAAAATTATAATAGATGAAATTATTAAACTTAAAAACACTATTGAATTTAATAATTGGTCAAATGAATATTATAGTGAATGTATTTTTGTTGAACACTTTTTTAAAAATATTAATGAAAATAATATAAATAAACCTATTAAATATTATAATTGTAATTATTGTAAAAGTTCAAAACCAAAAAAAGAATTAAAAAAATGTGGTAAATGTAAATTAATATATTATTGTAGTTTTGCTTGTCAAATACGCGATTGGAATAATACTATTGAACCTCATAAATCTATATGTATTGATTATGAAAATGAAGTTGAAAATGAAGTTGAAAATGAGAATATGAATGAACCTAATAATAATTGTCTATATAATTCTTAATTTATTATTTTATATTATATTTTTTATTAAATTTGTTTCTTTTCTATTAAATTTGTTTCTTTTCTATTAAATTTGTTTCTTTTCTATTAAATTTGTTTATTTTCTATTAAATTTAATTTAAAAATTGATTATATAAAATAATATATTATCGTATTATTTATAAAATTAATATTATACATATACTTATTATAATACATATACTTATTATTATAATATATATACTTATTGTTATATTATTTATAATAATATGGGTGTTCCAGGATTATTTGCGTCTCTTGTAAAAAATTATAATAAACAAGACTCTAAAATTATAAAACAAAATATTGATAATGATTTACCCAATCATTTATATTTAGATTTTAATGGAGGAATTTATCAAGTTTTAAGAGATGAAATTAAAACTGAAGAAACACTCATTATTCATACAATTGATTATTTAGAAAAATTATGTAAAATTATACCTAATTTAAAATTTATTTATATAGCAATTGATGGGGTTTGTCCTCGTGCTAAAATGGAACAGCAACGTCAACGTCGTTTTCATTCAATTTGTAAAAAAAATCGTTCTACTAAAATTAATCAATTATTCGGCAATGACCTTGATAAATCTTCAGTTAATACTAATATTGATACTAATATGATTACCCCAGGAACAAGATTTATGCACCAACTTTCTATAGAAATAAAACAGAAACTTAAAGAAGAAGGTAATACTATTTTTAAAAATAAAACAATTATATTTAGTGATTCATCAATACCACAAGAAGGAGAACATAAAATTTTACAACATATTAAAGAAGCCGAACACCTTGCTATTAATGGAACCGAAAAAGAACAACTTCTCTATGGTTCAGACCATAATACTATTATTTATGGTTTGGATGGAGATTTAATTTATTTATCACTTACTACACATATACCTAATATATATCTTTTTAGAGAAGCTTCTGAATATGGCAACTTAGCAGTTTTTCATTCTGGAAAACCTTATTTATTTATGGATATGAATATTTTACAAAATGCTATTATTGATTATTTTCATAAATATTGTGGAATTATAGATGCTACAAAAATAAATCAGTATATTGATGATTATGTATTTTTAGGTATGATTTTAGGTAATGATTTTATGCCTAAACAACATTGGTTTAGTATTCATGAAGGCGGATACGAAAGATTATTATCTGCTTATTTTCAAATTCATAATCATACCGAACAATTTCTTGTAAATGTAGTGTCTATGCAAATTAATACAGAAATGTTGTGCGATTTATTATTTATTATTAAAGAACAAGAAAAAGAAACCATTGATAACTTATTTGAAAAACGTAAAAAACTACGTATTAGAGTTAAAGATGAAATGACAGAAAGAGAAAGACAACAATTATTAGCAGATATGTATCCTTTACAACATCTTTATGTAGAAAAAGCTATTGAACCACATAAACAAGGTTGGCAATCAAGATATTATAAAACCTGTTTTAATATGGATAATAATAATGAAAATTTAGAAATGATATCACAAACTTATTTAAAAACATTAGTATGGAATTTTCTCTATTATTTTGATGAATGTCCATCTTGGGATTGGTATTATCCATACGCTTATTCACCTACATTTACTGATATTTATAACGAACTTGTTAAACATAAAAATATTAATGTTACTACAACCAGTAAAGTTTTCCAATTTGGTAAAACATCACCAGTTAATCAACAAACATTATTATTTATGGTATTACCTTTCGCAAGCCGAAAATATATTATAAATGATGCTAAATTACAATTAGAAACGGAAAAATCACCTATGAATATTTATTTCCCAAAACAATATAGTTTAAATGTTGCTTTTCATCGTTATTATTATGAATGCACACCTATTATTTATAAAATGGATTTAGTAAAAGTTAAACATTTTATAAAAGAATGTAAAATGACAACAGAAGAAAAACAACGTAATGTTATTGGTGAATTACTTATTATTGAATAATTACTTTTTATTAATTATTTTCTATTTATTAATTATTTTCTATTTATTAATTTTTATTAATTATTTTCTATTTATTATTTTTTATTAATTTTTTTATTTTTTATAATTTATATTAAAATATATATTAAATATAAATTATAACTATAAAAATTATGATTAAAACAAAAAAACCTATATGTCCTTCTGGATATAATCTTAAAAATGCTTATAAAACAAAACGCGGTAATATTATACAATCAAGATGTATTCAAAATACTGGATTAATTTCACCTGGTAAAAGTATAAATAAAAAATTAAAAATGATAGCAAATTCAAAAAAACGTTCTTTAAAAGCTATTAAATATAGTAAAAAATTTAGTATTCCAATAAGAGAACGTTGTAAAGAAGGAGAAACATTAAGACGAGGCTATACACGTAAATCTTATAATAGAAGACAAGGTAAATATAAAGGATTACATTATAGACACGCAGTAGTTGGTCCTGGATGTATAAAGAAAAGAGGTAATAAAAATATTCCTACAAGAACAGAAAAACAAAAAAGCAAAAGAAGTATTATTATTCTTGATAAAGACGACCATTTATTAAGCGAATATGGCTATTTTGATGTTGCTAATAAACCTAAAAGCGAACGTATTTTATCATTACATAAACTCATAAATCATTTTTTACCAATTAAAGGAGAAATGGCTACATATAATTATATTATAAAAGCACTTAACGCCAGATATATACTTAATAGAAATAGTAATCCAAAAACTGCTCATATATTTAAATCAGACCAAAAAACAATTAGTAAATTTTATAAAACTATAAAAAAATAAAAATTATATAGAAATTATAAAGAAATTATATAGAAATTAAATTATAAGATTTAGTTTATTTATTTTTATTTAGTTTTATTTAGTTTTTCTAATAATTCAATATAACTATCCCAATAAATATTAGGGCTATCTTCGTGTTTAAAACATATATCTTCATCATCATTAATAATATTATTTTTACATCTAATTAATTTATTTTTATAATTTCTTATATAAGTACATCTTTTACTATCTGGATAACTATTAATTTTAGACTTTTTAAATAATAAAGGTTTTTTATTATAAGCAATATCAGCTTGTTTCATTTTTTTTAAATCATCTTTTAATTGGTCTTCTTGTTTAATAATACCTTTTCTGTCTTTTCCAAATACTCTATCTTTATATAATTTATAGTCAATTAAGTTTTTAGGTTTTTTACTATAAATATAAGTTAATTCTTCTTCGAGTTCATCATCTGTTGTATCTGTTGTATCTTTTGTATCTTTTGTATCTATTGTAGCTATTGTATCTGTTGTATCTATTCTATCTATTGTGTCTATTCTATCTATTTTATCCGTTGTATTTATATTATTAGTATATGATGATGTCTCTATTTCTATATATTTTTTATATATATATTTAGTTACATAATTTTCTAATTTATTCATTTGTTTTGATAACATATCTATATTTGAAGAAGTCATATTTAAATAGAAAATAACTATAAATATTAATTAATTTTAAACTATAATTTAATAGTTTACTATATTTTTTTCAATTTTTTATGTTAATTAATACATCATTTTAATATATTATAAAAATTGATTAATTTAAAGATAAACTTTTAAATTATAAATATAATTGTAATTAAAATAATACTTAAAGAACAAATTACAATATTGACATATTAGTTTTAAAAATGGATATTATAAATAGTGATGAGTATAGTCATAAACTTATTTCTAAAGATAAAAAAGATAAAAAAGATAAAAAAGATAAAAAAGATAAAAAAGATAAAAAAGATAAAAAACACAAAGATAAAAAAGATAAAGAAGAAGCTATTGAATTTAAAGTTTCACCTGTATCTATTTCTACTTGTACTGTTTTAACTAATTTAAATTCAAAATTAAATCTCGGTTTAATTAGTAGATTTATACCTATTCATGACCAATATTCAAAAGTGCTTGATGACAAAAGTGGAGGTATTTATAATTTAGAATTTTATGGTAATTGTGCTCGTGGTGAAACATTAATTGATAAAATTAAAGATGAATTTAATAACCAAGCTACTATTAAATTTAAATATTGGGGTTTTAGATGTGTAAATGTTAAATTTTTTGCAAATGGTAAATTACAAATGACAGGCTTAAAATATGAAAATGAAGCAAAAGAAATAGCACAACTATTAATTAATATTATTAATAATATTACTATAACAGTTAAAACATCAATCGAACATATTATTAATAATAGTAAAGATATTTATAGTAATAGTGATAGTAATAGTGATAGTAATAGTAATAGTAATAGTGATAGTGATAGTGATAGTAATAGTAATAGTGATAGTGATAGTAATAGTAATAGTGATAGTAATAATGGTAATAAAAATGATTTTCAATTAATATATGATAAACATACAAATAATGTATTTTATTACAGAAAATCTTATGATAGATTTTTAATACAATATGAATTTGATACAGATATAATATATAATGCTAAATGTTTAGATAATTTTAATATAAAAGATAAAACTGTTAATTTTAATAGAAAAAATTATGTAAAAGAAATACATGATTCTTATAATGATACTATTGAAAGTAAAAATACATCATTTCTGAAAGAAAATGAATGGTATGATGATAATACTATTAAAACTATTATTACAAAAATAGAACATATTAAATATTATTTTACATTTGAATTAGAACAAGCATTAATTAATAGTTATACTTTAATAGATATAAAAAAAAACATTGAAGGTATTATAAAAAAATATACTGATTTTAAATTTATACCATTAGATAAAATATTAGGTAATATTCATAAAAATTTATACAATGATGATGAACAAACAATAAGCAATCTTAAAAATGAAATTTTTAAATTTAATAAACAATACATAAATTTATTAGAGAAAAAAATTAATAGACTTGTTAATATTCGAACTATTGATATATCTATTTGTAATTTTGTTAAAAACTATTTAATAGAAGAATGGAAAATTGAAGAAGAAAAAATTGAAGAAGAAAAAATAGTAGAAGGGAAAGTAGAAAAAGAGAAAGTAGAAAATAATATAATAACTATACCTCTTGAAAAATTAGAATTAAATAATACTATTATTAATGAACCTCATAATTATAATATTACAGAAACACAAACTGTTTTAATTAATAGTGATTTATCAATTAATCATAATATTAATCTAAAAAGAATATCTAAAATATTGAAAAGAGAAGGATTATTTAATACATATGAACCAGATGATTATCCTGGTGTTTTAACAAAATATTATTACAATGATAATAATGATATACAAGGTATATGTAATTGTCCTATTCATTGTTCTACACGTGAAAAACATTCTATATGTACCAAAATTACAATATCTGTGTTTAGACCTGGTAGCATTATTATTACAGGAGCCCGTAAACTTATTCACTTAATGTCAGCACACGATAAAATTTTAGAAGTATTGAAAACTAATATTGAATATGTAAAAGGTATTGATAATGAAGATGATAATAAACAAATTGCTATTTTAAATAATGAATTTAGAAAAATTTCAAAAAAACCAAGACTCTTCTTTATTAAAAAAGAACAAATTAATAATTGTTAGAAAATTTAATAAGAAGTATGAATAAATATGATTAATATGATGAAGACTAAATTATTATAATAAAAAAAAATTATATTATTTTTATTTTTATAAGTTATAAGTTATAAGTTATAAATTAGATAATAAATAATTTTTATAAATAAAATTTTTTTTCTCCTATTTGTATTTCCAAAGGATAATCAAGGTGATTTATATATTGATATTGTATTATATCACAATCTTCAAAAACATATAATAGACTTTCATCAAACTTCAAAATTTTTAATCTTGGATGAGTTTTCATAATATTAATTATTTTTGGAATATCACTCATACCAAAATTAATAGTTGTTAAATCCAAAGAAAGAAGTGATTGTGTTTTTCTACACAATAATGATAGAAAATAGTAAAAATCATCAAATGTATTTGATGTAACTGGAATATGCAACTCCAAATTTATAATTTTGGAGAAATGTCGAGCCATCAAACTCTTGCATAAATACATAAACTTTATTTTTTCATTTCTATTTGTGATGTCAGAAGCTGTTATATTAAAATTATACACTGTAAGATTAAATTGCCAAAATAATTGTAAAAATGCGGAAACCAGCTCAAAATTGTCTATTACCCTCAAACTCGAATTTACGCTAAAAAATTCTGAACCTTCACTAACTCTTGATCGAATATAGGTTTTAAATGTCTCTATCAAGTCCGTAGGAATGTCTCTAATAATAGAAATATTTCGTGCGAAAACACCAGCTCCACAATCTAATATCTCTTCATCTTCACTACTACAAGGACCTTTCTTGCCGATATATAATTTATCATCTTTTTCTTGGAATGACTCTTGTAGCATATCAGCTTCAACTCTGCGCCATTGGGCCTGAAACTTATTGAAATATTTACTGTTCTTATCCATTTCGAAAGTATATCAAAAGTATATCAATTTCAATACTAATAATAATTATAATAACATTAAATTTATTTTTCAATTTTTTATTTTTTTTTCTATTTTTTCTATTTTTTTACAATCAGCAAGTCTATAAAATACGTATTATATTTTTATTATATTACAAACAATATTTAATAAATTTACCATAATCTTTTTTTATTTTTTCCCAAACATTGTTTGGTATTTTATTTACCATATTTAATTTTAAAAATTTATTATTTTCATTAGTCATAAATAATTGATGATACATAATTATTTGGGGATTAACTTTTATAAATGAATCGTCATTAATTTTTGATAATTTTTTCTTTTCAGCAAAACAAGATTCATATATATCTTTAGTACCTTTCTTTAATTTTGCTAAATTTATAAAATTACCTATACCTAATGACATCATAATATTATCATCTTCTGTGTCAAAACGTTTTACATTAGGCTCTAATTTTTGTAATTCTTCCTCTTTATACATTTGACGAATAAATCCCCCTTCTTGTTCTTTTATTTCTTTTTCAATTATTGATGATGATGATGATGATGAAGATAAATCAATATTTGTTTTTGATTCAGGAATAGGTTCAACAGAATCTAAAACTTCATTCACCTCTATTATACTTAAACGTTGTTTGTCTGCTTTTGATAATTCGTTATAAGGTTTCTTAGATTGATAAGGATTTAATGTAGATTGTAAAGTTCTATATAATTCTCCGCTTAATTTACGAACTTTTGCCATTTTTCTTGGACTAATATAATGTTCTTTACACCATTTATTCAATGATGGACTACTCTTAGTATCATATTCATTTTCATCATCATCATCTAATGTAAATTCAATATTGGGATTAATTTCTCTTATTTTAGTATTTATTTGAGATTCTGTTATAATGTTATTTATTTTATTTTGTTGTGCTTTATCTTCTTTTATTTTATCATCTTTTATTTTTACAGCAACTGCTAAATACATTTTATAAGCTTTTAATATTGACATATAATCACCATAATGATGCTCAAATGACTTCATTATTTTCTTATGTTTGGCTAATTCTTTATTATTCCATTCTTTTGATTTCTTTTTATCTGGATAAAATTTACTTAAAATACTATCTATTCTACCTTCAGCAGTTATTGATAACGCAATAATATCACAAACCGAACGAGAACAACCATAAAAATGAGATGCTATTAATGACCTCGCAAAATTTGGGTCTAATGACCTAAATTTAGATAAAGCTAAACCCATTGGGGTTATTTTACCGTTATTATTAATATCTGTAATTGCTCCTAAAGCATAAAGAGTATTTAAAGCATTTATTATAAATTTTTCGTGAGGAGGTGAAATAAATTCATCTAAAAATAATCTTAGTTGTTTTATTGTATTAATATCTGACATTTTTAATAAATCTAATATATTCATTGTAATATCTTGTTTTTCTATTGATGGAGTTGGAAATTCTTCAAATCTTTCAAAATCATTTTCACTATAAAGATGAATACACATACCTGGAGATGTTCTACCTACACGACCTTTGCGTTGCTTTACAGCACTTTGTGCTATATTACTTTCCAATAATCTACTTACTCTCATAGTAGGTTCATAAGAAGCCGTATATTCTAAACCCGATTCAATCACAAATTTAATACCCTCCACTGTTATTGATGATTCAGCAACATTTGTTGTAAAAACAATCTTTCTTGTATAAGGATAACCATTACCTTCTTTATCTTTAATTAATTTATAAGCATTTTCATCAACTGCTAATGTTTGTTGTTTTTTTTGTGTTTTACCATCTAATACAGCACAATATGGATTTATTTCATATTCAGGCGGTATTGATTTTGTTTGTGAATTTTTTCTTGTTTGATTTCTTGATTGTGTTCTTGATTGTGTTCTTGATTGTGTTCTTGATTGTGTTCTTGATTGTGTTCTTGATTGGGTTCTTGATTGGGTTCTTGAACTTTTTCTTGTTTTTTTTATAAATTGTTTTCTAAAATTATTCATTTCTCTATTAAGACTATCACATAATTGATTACCATCACCTTTTGACTTTATAAATACCATTATATCACCAGTA
>Ga0228670_1001108_pt1 | contig 12535 bp, 12 predicted proteins | sample 85DmetaG_FD_182785 | JGI IMG/M metagenome (GOLD analysis project Ga0228670, IMG submission 182785) | Seawater microbial communities from Monterey Bay, California, United States - 85D | ecosystem: Environmental > Aquatic > Marine > Coastal | place: USA: California | collected 2016-10-13
ATTGTAGATTTTTTTATGGTGATAATTAACAACTGGAATAATTTTTAGTTCACACTGAATACCATTTTCTAACCAACCTTCACCATTAATCATTTTTGCATATTCTCCAATAGTCATTCCATGCATTACTGGTACAGGATGCATCCCTACAAAGCTTTTGTAATTTAAATCTAAAATAGGCCCATCAATATAGTGGCCATTAGGATTGGGGCGATCTAAAATCAAAATAGGAATATTCAACGCGGCACAGGTTTCCATCATGTAATGCAGTGTGGAAACAAAAGTATAAAACCTTGCGCCAACATCTTGAACATCAAAAATTACAACATCAAGATCTCTTAAAATTTCAGGGTTTGGTTTTCTATTAGCTCCATAAAGTGATACTATGGGAAGTCCTGTTTTGATATCTACACCATCTTTTACATATTCGCCTGCATCAGCTTTTCCTCTATATCCATGTTCTGGTGCAAATACTTTTTTTATTTTAATTCCTAATTTTAATAGTGAATCAACCAAGTGCATATGTGCTCCAGTTAAATCCCTATTATTTTTAAAAATCACAGTAGTTTGATTGGCAACAACTCCAATGTTTTTTCCTTCTAATATTGGTAAATAAACTGCCAACTGGTTGGCGCCCACTATGGGTAAACTTTCGTTTTTATCAGTTGTTCGATTTCCACAAGAAAGAAGCACCACAACAAATAATAAAACTGTATTTTTGATAAACCTTAATTTCATTTATTAGATTTGAATTTCGAATTTTTCATTGCAAAGCGTATCATCAGTGCAAAGTCCTATAAAAGTAGTGTTTCGGCACCAATAATAAAAATAGGAATTGCAGCAATTGCAATAAGTATGATTGTAATGCTAATTGCTGTTGCCGTTAATATAGGATTACAACATAAAATTCGTGAAAAGGCTGTTGCTTTCAACGGACACATTACCATTTCAAATTTTGACAGTAATGCATCTCAGGGCGCACAAGTTCCTATTTCAATAGATCAAACGTTTTATCCAGAGTTTTCGTCTGTTGATGGGATAAATCATATTCAGGCGGTGGCCCATAAATTTGGAATCATCAGAACAGCAACAGATTTTGAAGGTCTTTTTGTAAAAGGGGTTGGAGAGGATTACGATTGGCGTTATTTTGAAGATTTTTTAATCGAAGGACAATTACCAAATTATTCAAAGACTTACAGTGAAGAGGTGCTTATTTCAGATTATTTAAGTCGTAGACTTAATTTAAAAGTAGGACAAACATTTCAAATGTATTTTCTTAAATCTGATGCCAGTCGTCCCCCAAGCATTATAAAATTTTCTGTTGTAGGGATTTATAATTCAGGATTTGAAGAATTGGATAAAACATTTTTAATAGGTGATATAAATCATGTCAAACGTCTCAACCGTTGGAAAAAAGATCAAGTGGGACAATTTGAAGTTTTTGTTGAAGATTTTAACTCCTTAGACGACAAAGGTTTGGAAGTCTATGCACAAACCCCATCCACCCTTAATGCAGAAACCATCAAACAAAAATATGCTCTTATCTTCGAATGGATTTCTATTTTTGATAAAAATACCTATGGTATTATCGGAATGATGATACTTGTTGGAGTGATTAATATGATTACTGCGTTGCTTGTTTTGATTCTGGAAAGAACCCGTATGATTGGTATCCTAAAAGCGTTGGGCTGTACCAATTGGAGCATTCAAAAAGTATTTTTGTATACTGCTAGTTATTTAGCAATTGTAGGTCTGATTATTGGAAATGGAATAGGGTTATTGGTGTTGTTTATTCAAAAATATTGGCATCCAATTTCTTTAGATCCATCAGTCTATTATGTAACTAGCGCTCCTGTTCATATTGATTTTGGATATATAATTAGTTTGAATTTGATGACCTTTTTAATTTGCTTTTTAGTGATAATAATACCATCTTATTTGATTACAAAAATCAATCCAGTACAAGCCATTAAATTTAACTAGTTCAACTTCATTAATTTAGGCTTGCAACACCTTTTTATTTGATGTAAATTTGCTTAAATTTTTCTATATGAAATACGCCAAAAATATTCTTGAAACCATAGGTGAAACACCACTTGTCAAACTAAATAAGCTGACCAAAGAATTACCATGTTTAGTCCTTGCAAAATACGAAACCTTCAATCCTGGAAATTCTGTAAAAGATCGTATGGCATTGCAAATGATAGAGGATGCCGAGGCCGATGGCCGATTAAAACCAGGAGGGACAATCATTGAGGGCACATCTGGAAATACAGGTATGGGATTGGCACTCGCAGCAATAGTGAAAGGATATAAATGTATTTTTGTTTTATCAGACAAGCAATCAAAAGAAAAAATGGATATTCTTAGAGCTGTGGGAGCAGAAGTGGTGGTGTGTCCTACTGCAGTAGCACCAGAAGATCCTCGCTCATATTATTCTGTTTCTAAACGATTATCGGAAGAAACACCAAATTCTTGGTATGTAAATCAATATGACAATCCAAGTAATTGCAAAGCACATTTTAAAAGTACAGGTCCAGAAATTTGGGAACAAACTGATGGAAAAGTAACGCATTTTGTTGTGGGTGTAGGAACTGGAGGGACTATTTCTGGAGTAGGCAGCTATTTGAAAATGAAAAATCCAAACGTAAAAGTTTGGGGAATTGATACTTATGGTAGTGTATTTAAAAAATATCACGAAACTGGTATTTTTGACGAAAATGAAATTTACCCTTATGTTACTGAAGGTATTGGCGAAGATATTCTTCCTGCAAATGTTAATTTTGGTATAATTAACGGATTTACAAAGGTAACTGACAAAGATGCAGCAGTCTATACGCAACGATTAGCCAAGGAAGAAGGTATGTTTTTAGGAAATTCTGCAGGAGCCGCAATAAAAGGCGTATTGCAGCTTAAAGAACATTTTGGTCCAGATGATGTAGTCGTGGTTCTGTTTCACGACCATGGTAGTCGTTATGTTGGTAAAATGTTTAACGATGATTGGATGCGTGAAATGGGGTATTTAGACTAATCTTTTTCTAAATTTTATTAAACCTTTATCTTTTATTTTTGTTTTTTCCATGTAATGGTTAAATTTATACCATGCAAGAAGACTTTTTACATCATGTCTGGTTGCATAAAAAATTCGCCCTAGAATCGTTACAAACAACAGAAAATCAATCTATTATAATAAAATCGGTTGGTTTGCCCAATGTCAATTCAGGCCCCGATTTTTTTAATGCACAAATTTATATTGACGACCAATTGTGGGTTGGCACAGTGGAAATTCATTTGCAATCCTCGGATTGGTATGCCCATCATCATGAAAAAGACCCTGCCTACGACAATGTCATTTTGCATGTTGTTTGGGAGCACAACTCAGAGGTATTTCGAGCCGATAATTCTAGGGTTCCTACTCTTGTTTTACAATCCTTTGTGCATCCACAAATTTTAAATAATTACAAAGAATTAAAAACGAATATAAACAAATGGATAGCCTGTGCATCACAGTTTTCTTCGGTGAGTGATTTTCAGATTTCCAATTGGCTAGAACGACTTTATTTTGAGCGATTGGAACAAAAATATAAGCCTATTGAAAAACAACTTTTGGCCACAAATCAAGATTGGGAAGCTGTAATGTTTTGGCAATTGGCACGAGGTTTTGGCGCAAAAGTCAATGGCGATGCTTTTTGGAGTTTAGCTAAATCATTTCAATTTTCTATGTTTCGAAAACTTCAAAATGATCCTACCCAAATGGAAGCGTTGCTATTTGGCCAGTCGGGGTTGCTCGAAGACGATGTTGAAGATCCTTATTCTAGAGAATTGAATAAGGCATATTGTTTTTTAAAACAAAAGTATCAACTTTCTAATTTTGGAGTGCTTCCAATGCGGTTTTTTCGTTTAAGGCCACCTAATTTCCCAACCATTCGATTGGCACAATTAGTACAACTGTATCATAAAAATACACATTTGTTTTCAAAAATTATACAAGTAAATTCTTACGAAGAATTACAAAGAATTTTTCAGTGCAGTACATCAGATTATTGGCACACCCATTATACGTTTAAAAAATCCTCTTCAAAACGAATAAAGCCACTTTCAAAATCCTTTGTTGATTTGCTTATTATTAATTCTGTTTTGCCCATAAAATATGCCTATCAACATGTTAATGGTCAAGATCAAGACTCTATAATTTCGATATTAAAATCCATTCCATCAGAGCAAAATGCTATTGTAAAAGGGTTTAATGCTCTTAAACCAATCTCAAAAACAGCACTAGATTCTCAAGCCTTAATTGAATTAAAAAACAATTATTGTGATAACATAAAATGTCTTCAATGTGGTATAGGTAGTGTTCTTTTAAATCGAAATGCTTAACTTGCAGTATGAAGTTATTTTATCATCTTTTATTCTATTTGCAACGCAATGGATTTCATGTTTGTCAGCGTATTGCCGATCGTTTTGGGATGCGTGCCAAAGTGGTTCGAACCTCCTTTATTTATGTTACTTTTGTGACTGTTGGTTTCGGATTTGCACTGTATTTGTTTTTAGCGTTTTGGCTTCGAATAAAAGATTTAATTTTTTCCAAACGCACCTCAGTTTTTGATATCTAAATCTATGGTCAACCCCATTGTAAAAATTTTTCGATCCAAACTCAATACAGCTGTTGTATTGCTTATTTTGGTCCTATTAATAGGTGTTTTTGGATTCAAAATCATATCTGATTTTTCTTGGCTAGATGCGGTGTATATGACTGTAATTACCGTCACAACAGTTGGATTTGGAGAGGTTCAACCTTTGGATCAGGAGTCAAAATTATTTACAATTATTCTCATACTCACGAGTGTGATTATTGTTGGTTATGCCTTAAAAATTATAACAGAATATATCATTTCAAAAAATGATGTCAACGAATTAAAACAAAAGAAAATGCAAAAGAAAATTGATGCACTTTCAGGCCATGTCATTATTTGTGGCTATGGTAGAAACGGAAAACAAGCGGCAAATAAGTTGGCTACACACCATCGTGATTTTGTGGTGATTGAAAAAGATGGACAAGTGGTTCAAAAACATCAAAATGACGCTACCCTTTTTGTAACTGGTAACGCTAACGAGGATGAGATTTTGGCCGCTGCAGGAATCGACAGAGCCTTTTGTTTAATCTCTGCACTTCCCAATGACTCTGAAAATGTTTTTGTGGTGTTGTCTGCCCGACAAATTAACCCAAATATTAGAATCATTAGTCGAGCGTCGCAAGAAACGACCTATAGTAAGCTCAAACTGGCAGGGGCAAATAATGTGATTTTGCCAGATCGTATTGGTGGCGACCATATGGCCTCGTTGGTGGTAGTACCCGATTTATTGGAATTCGTTGATAATCTATCGATTGTTGGAGATCAGACTATAAATATTGAGGAAGTTGCTGTTGAACAACTCTATGATACTTCCAAACAAAAAACCATTTTGGAGCTGGATTTACGTAAAAAAACCGGCTGTAATGTGATTGGTTACAAAGACGAAAATGGTAATTACCATATCAATCCAGAGGCTGACCAAAAACTAGTTCCAGGCTCAAAAGTGATTGTTTTGGGGCGACCAGAACAAATCCAAACCCTAAATTCGATGTATAATATTGAAGTGAGTTAACTGTTTTTGGTTTTAATCCCTAATATCTGAACTTTAATTTAATCTGTTGCATAACTCGTTTTTTTTTGTCATCTTGTTGCCGCTTTTAAACACACAAAAAACGTTTTTATGAAACTCAAAACACATACACTTCTAGCTTTATTACTTCCTGTTTTTTCATTTGCTCAAGACAAAGGCATTGATCAAATTATTGATGAAAAATTTGGAGAGGCTACAGGTTGGTTTGTCAATTTTATTTTTTATCAAATCCAATTTACAGAAGATATCAAAGTGTTTTGGGTGTTGTTTCCTCTTATAATAGGCGCAACATATTTTACGATTTATTTTAAGTTCATCAACCTTCGTGGCATACGAACCTCCATCAATATTGTTCGTGGAAAATACGATAGTATAGACCACCACGAAACTATGGAAGCTGCTGGTGATGCCACCCCTGGGGGTGATAGTATTGAAACCATTGCAGTGGAAGGTCATGAAGGAGAAGTTTCTCATTTTCAGGCACTTACCGCAGCACTTTCGGCCACGGTTGGACTAGGAAATATTGCTGGTGTGGCTATCGCTGTTTCAATAGGTGGAGCAGGAGCTACCTTTTGGATGATTATTGCTGGACTTTTGGGAATGGCTTCAAAATTCGTGGAGTGTACACTTGGAGTAAAGTACAGAGATATTGATGAAAATGGTGTGGTCTATGGCGGCCCAATGTATTATCTTACAAAGGGGCTAAAATCTAAAGGATTAGAGAAATTAGGTAAAATATTGGCAGTTCTTTTTGCCATTTTTGTTATTGGTGGGTCATTTGGTGGCGGAAATATGTTTCAAGTCAACCAAGCATTCCAATTGGTAGAAAACATTACAGGTGGAGAGGCCTCTGTATTGCATGGCAAAGGCTGGTTGTTTGGTATAGTGATGGCAGTCTTAGTTGGGGTCGTTATTATTGGAGGAATCAAAAAAATAGCAAAGGTAACCGATAAAATTGTGCCATTTATGGTAGTTATTTATGTAACTGCATCATTATTTGTTATTTTTTCAAATCTCAATATGATAGGCGATGCGTTTTCACAAATATTTACAGGAGCATTTAGTCCAGAAGGCGTAGCAGGCGGTGCTGTTGGTGTTCTTGTACAAGGATTTAGACGAGCTGCTTTTTCGAATGAAGCGGGAATTGGATCTGCATCTATTGCACATTCTGCAGTAAAAACAAAATATGCAGCATCAGAGGGTATGGTTGCACTTTTGGAACCTTTTATTGATACCGTTGTAGTGTGTACCATGACAGCTTTGGTACTTATCATCACAGGAAATGTGAATGCTTCAAATGCATCCTTAAATGATGCTCAGGCTATATTGCTTACCTCAGGGGCTTTTGAGTCTGCTATTTCATGGTTTCCATATGTACTGACTGTTGCAGTAGTTTTGTTTGCATTTAGCACTATGATATCGTGGTCTTATTATGGATTTCAAGGATGGGCCTATTTGTTTGGGCGTTCCAAAAAAATGGAATATACCTATAAAATTATTTTCTGTCTTTTTGTGGTTGTAGGAGCAGCAGCAAGTTTGGGCTCAGTTATTGGATTTTCAGATGCAATGATTTTTGCAATGATGGTGCCCAATATGGTTGGAATTATTATTCTTGCACCTAAAGTTAAAAAAGAACTTGAAAAATATTTAAATGCCATAAAAAAATAATTTTATAAACTAATGCCCCATTGTTTCGTTATTTTACAAAACGACAACGAATAGGAATTCTAATTTTATTTTTCCTTGTTTTTTTGATTCAAATGTTATTGATCTTTGTTTCAAAAACCAACTCTGTATCTCATCAATTAGATAAAAAAACACTTGCGGTACTAGAAAAAGAATATGACAGTTTACATCAAAACGCTCTAAAAGAGAAAACCCCAAAACATTTTTCATTTAACCCTAATTTTATATCCTCATACAAAGGCTATGAACTCGGAATGTCTTTGAAAGAAATTGAACTTTTGCACAATTTCAGATCAAGTAAAAAGTGGATCAATTCGACTAAAGATTTTCAGCGGGTTACAGGTGTTTCAGATTCTCTACTTTCGGCCATTTCACCCTATTTTAAGTTTCCAAAATGGGTATCACAATCTCAAAAACAAATCAAATCTAAACTCCAGAAACAATCTAAACTTGATTTAAATTTGGCCACCTCTGAACAGCTTCAGAAAGTATATGGTGTTGGTCCAAAATTATCTGAACGCATCATTCGCTACAGAGAAAAATTCAAAGGTGGCTTTGCAGATATAGTGGAACTCAAAGGGGTATATGGCTTATCTCAAGAGGTTATTGAAAACATTAGTAAGACTTTCAAAATAGATCGTCCAAGACCGATTCAACGTGTAAATTTAAATACTGCCAGTCAAGAAGATTTTGTAAAAATTCCATTTATAGACTATGAATTGGCGTATAACATTGTAGAAATGAGAACGTTAAAAGAAGTGTATAGTTCTATCAAGGAATTAACAAAACTTAAAGATTTTCCAGTTGAAAAATTAGACATAATTAGTCTATATTTGTATATAAATTAAATCTCTATGAATTTTCAATTTTCAGAAGAACAAGAATTAATTGCAACCTCTGCTCGAGACTTTGCAGAGCAGTATATTCGTCCACATATTATGGAATGGGATGAAGTACAACATTTTCCAAAAGATGTTTTACATAAAGCAGGGGAAATGGGTTTTATGGGAATTTTTATTCCAGAAGAATATGGAGGTTCTGGCTTGGGTTATCACGAATATGCTGCCATAATTGAAGAAATCGCAAAAGTTGATCCCTCAATAGGTCTTTCTGTTGCAGCACATAATTCACTGTGTACTGGTCATATTCACTATTTTGGTAATGAAGATCAGAAGAAAAAATGGCTTCCAAAATTAGCTACAGGGGAATGGATTGGTGCTTGGGGCCTTACTGAACATAACACAGGAAGTGATGCTGGAGGGATGAACACAACTGCCACAAAAGATGGAGATTATTATGTTTTGAATGGTTCAAAGAATTTTATCACACATGGTATCAGTGCACATATAGCAGTAGTCATTGCTCGCACTGGCGAAAAAGGTGATTCTCATGGTATGTCTGCCTTTGTCATCGAAAAAGGTACACCAGGTTTCAGCTCTGGAAAAAAAGAAGATAAACTAGGTATGAGAGCTAGCGAAACTGCAGAACTCATTTTTGATAATTGTAGAATACACAAAGACAATCTTTTAGGGCAAGAAGGAGAAGGATTTATACAATCCCTAAAAATATTAGATGGAGGACGTATTTCTATTGCAGCCCTATCACAAGGTATTTCCAAAGGGGCGTATGAAGCAGCCCTCAAATACTCCAAAGAGCGTGTGCAATTTGGAAAACCAATTTCAAGTTTTCAAGGCATTTCTTTCAAACTTTCTGATATGGCCACTGAAATTGAAGCTTCTAATTTGCTGATTCATAAAGCAGCATCAATGAAAAACAATGGTGAAAAAGTAACTACCATGGGTGCAATGGCCAAAATGTATGCCAGTGAAGCCTGTGTGAGAATTTCAAATGAAGCGGTACAAATTCATGGTGGATATGGGTACATAAAAGAATATCCTGTAGAAAAATTTTATAGAGATTCAAAACTTTGTACCATAGGTGAAGGGACTACAGAAATACAAAAGCTAGTCATTGCTAGAAATATTTTAAAATAAATTGTTGCAATATCATAATTAAGATTATATTTGCAGCCTAATTCTAAAGAAAGGAGGTTTAAATTTATGCTAATAATACCAATAAAAGAAGGAGAAAACATAGATAGAGCACTGAAACGCTTCAAACGTAAGTTTGACCGAACAGGAACAAAACGTTCATTGCAAACACGTAAACAATTTACGAAACCCTCCGTAAAAAGAAGAGCAGAAATTCAAAAAGCGCAATACATTCAAAGCCTAAGAGACGCTGAGAATCTATAAACGCCAAGTTTTTTAAAATATTAAGCACCTTGTCAAAGGTGCTTTTTTTTTGCTATATTTGAGTTCTAACCTAAATCTAAATTGATATGAATACCAAATCATTTTTCTTATCGGGCATCGTTGGTGCCATTGTTTATTTTTTACTTGGCTGGTTGTTTTACGGCGTTTTATTTCCAGAAATTCATGGAACTAACGTTGAGCCATGTTTGTTGATGATCTTTCTTGGTTGTTTGTTTATGTCACTATTAGTGTCATTAATTTATAACCGCTGGGCAGGTATCACCACTTTCTCTACAGGACTAAAAGCAGGTTTTGTTATTGGACTTCTTTACACTTTAAGCATGAATTTTTTCATGTATTCAAGTAAAGAAATCGATACAAACTTCTTTATTCTACTAGCCATCGAGTCTATAACTATAGCCATTGTTGGTGGAGTTGTGGGCTATATGTGTGGCATCTTTAATAAGAAGAGCTAAGACAAAGCATAGATAATTCGGCAAAAGATATTGATAAATTTTGTATCTTAGGAATACCAATTATATACTATGTCTATTCAGTCTTTTGTCGATTATCTTTCTTTAGAAAAAAATTATGCTGAACACACCATAACGGCGTATCAGAAAGACTTGGAAGTATTTCAAAGCTATTTGTTAGATGAATTTTCTGATGATAATTTAAAAGCTATTAATTACACACAAATCCGCAGTTGGATCATTCAACTTGTCGATACTGGTTTGAGTAATAGGTCTATTAATCGAAAAGTATCATCCTTAAATAGTTATTATAAATTTTTAATTAAAATAGGAGATTTAAAACATTCTCCTTTGGCAAAGCACAAAGCACTAAAGGTGCAAAAGAAAGTGCATATTCCATTTTCAGAAGAAGAAATTAATACAGTTTTAAGCAGTGCTGCAACTCATGATTTTGAAGCCATTAGGAACAAACTTATAGTAGAGTTGTTTTATTCTACAGGAATCCGTAGATCTGAACTAATAAATTTAAAAATTAGTGATGTAGATCTTGCTCAACAACAAATAAAAGTGTTGGGTAAACGAAATAAAGAACGCTACATTCCGTTAATATATACAGTACAAGACACCCTTAAGTTATACCTAGACATGAGAACCACATTGAAACAAATTTTGGCGCCAGATTTTCTTTTTCTAACTCAAAAAGGAGCAAAAATATATGGAACACTTGTTTACAGAATTATCAACACCTATTTTTCAGAGGTGTCTAGCAAAGTCAAAAAAAGCCCTCACATACTTAGACATTCATTTGCAACCCATTTATTGAATCATGGTGCAGATTTGAACGCCGTTAAAGAACTTTTGGGCCACTCCAGTTTGGCGGCCACACAAGTTTATACCCACAATAACATTGCAGAACTAAAAAAAGTATATGCAAAATCACACCCTAGACAAACAAAAGTATAACTCATAAAATCTTGAAATTATGAAAGTAAACACACAATCCATCAATTTTAATATTGACCAAAAACTCATTAATTTCATTCAAAAGCGAATGAACAAACTTGATTTGTTTTACGATAAAATAATTAAGGCCGACGTATTTTTAAAGGTAGAAAACACATCAGAAAAAGAAAATAAAGTATTTGAAGCCAAACTTTCTGTACCCGGCGATAGTTTGGTTGTAAAGAAGAAATGTAAAAGCTTTGAGGAAGGTGTAGATACTGCAGTTCATATATTGGAACGCCAGCTAAAAAAACGAAAAGAAAAAATACGTCATCAAACCTCATAAAAATTTTTAAAAAATGTTTTGAAACCAAAAAAATATATATACATTTGCAGTCCGTTAGAAATAGCGGGCTTTTTTAGTGTGGAAAACATTAAAAAGCCGATGTAGCTCAGCTGGCTAGAGCAGCTGATTTGTAATCAGCAGGTCGTGGGTTCGAGTCCCTCCATCGGCTCAAGTTCTTAAAAATACTGAAACCAATTTAAATTGGGGAGATACTCAAGCGGCCAACGAGGACAGACTGTAAATCTGTTGGTTTTTACCTTCGCAGGTTCGAATCCTGCTCTCCCCACATTTAATTTGATTGGATAAAATTATATTGCGGGAGTAGCTCAGTTGGTAGAGCGTCAGCCTTCCAAGCTGAATGTCGCCGGTTCGAACCCGGTCTCCCGCTCTAAAATTTTTAGCCGGTGTAGCTCAGGGGTAGAGCGTTTCCTTGGTAAGGAAGAGGTCACGGGTTCAAATCCCGTCATTGGCTCTTTATTTTCAAGACATTAAATGAGAACACTAATATTATTAATATAACAAAGACTAAAATTTAAATCATGGCAAAGGGAACTTTCGATCGCTCCAAACCGCACTTAAACATCGGTACTATTGGACACGTAGATCACGGAAAAACAACTTTAACAGCAGCGATTACTAAGGTATTAGCAGACGCTGGTTTATCAGAAGCACGTTCATTTGATACAATTGACAACGCTCCTGAAGAAAAAGAAAGAGGTATTACAATTAATACATCACACGTAGAGTACCAAACTGCAAATCGTCATTATGCACACGTTGACTGTCCAGGTCACGCGGATTACGTAAAGAACATGGTAACTGGTGCTGCTCAAATGGATGGTGCAATCCTGGTGGTTGCTGCAACAGATGGGCCAATGCCACAAACACGCGAGCACATCCTTCTTGGACGCCAGGTAGGTATCCCAAGAATCGTTGTCTTTCTAAACAAAGTAGACATGGTCGACGATGAAGAGCTTTTAGAGCTTGTTGACATGGAAGTAAGAGATCTATTAAACTTCTACGAATATGATGGAGACAACGGACCTGTAGTTTCTGGTTCAGCTCTTGGTGCACTTAACGGTGAACAAAAATGGGTTGATACAGTAATGGAATTAATGGAAGCTGTTGATACATGGATTGAATTACCAAAAAGAGACGTAGATAATGAC
>Ga0228670_1001109_pt1 | contig 12534 bp, 9 predicted proteins | sample 85DmetaG_FD_182785 | JGI IMG/M metagenome (GOLD analysis project Ga0228670, IMG submission 182785) | Seawater microbial communities from Monterey Bay, California, United States - 85D | ecosystem: Environmental > Aquatic > Marine > Coastal | place: USA: California | collected 2016-10-13
TGAAGCAGAAAGAGTATAGTTTTCATTATCACAAATTGAAGCATCTACACCTGCGTTTGCTATAGAGTTATCACAGGACGATTCAATTATAATTGTGTAATCTTCTGTTTGACCATAAGTTAAACCAGAACAACTCGTAAAACTAGAATTACTTATCTCTGCTTTGACCCGCATCCTTAGATAGGTGTTTACTACAGAGTTTGCTGGAACGGTAAAGTTTTGTGTTACTTCAGCTCCAGATGCGCTTAAAATCCCACCATTTTGAGTTATTTCTTCTCCTAAATCATCAAAATCTCCATCATTATTGAAGTCAATCCATGCTTTAACATAATGTGAATTATAATGTGTACTTACATTTAAATCATAATTTTGATTTTCTTGTAAAGTTATTACGTTTAAACAAGAAGTAGTGAAATCCATGTAACCATTAATGGGATTATCGATACTTGTTGTACTAGAACTGTTTATGAAACCATTTAATTTCACATCGATAATACCTCCAAAATTCCCTATTAATCCTTGACCAGTAGTGATTGAGGAACAACTAGAAATTGGGGCAGTGTAAACTCCACTTGGTTCTACAGCTCCCAAAGAATTAATTAAACTAGCTCTTGAGGTTGCTAAACATGCTTGTACACGGTCTTTTTGGCCAGCTGTGAATCTGTCTGGACAACTTGTATAATTCATAATATTATGCATTATCTCATCAAGGTTTCCTGATGAACAAATATTACTTGTACCACTTGGGCAATTAAAATAAATAGTGTTATTATCATACCCTAAATAATTCATAATAGGAGGTGTGTCACATACAAAATCACCTTCAGAAGAGCAGTCGGATTCATTTGGAGGGCAAACACCTGTATCTCCATCTTTAAAAGGATGATATAAATCTAAAAAGTGACCAACCTCATGAGTTACTGTGGAATTATCATTATTAAAAGAAGACATTGTACTAGAAAATGAAGTTCCATTTGGATCATATCCAAAAACAGAAGACATCATCACTGCCCCATTGTATTCATCAATTGCAACAGGTAAGTTTGCATATCCTTGGACTCCAGCCCCTCCATCATTCCCATCTATTTCAGAAACGATCCAAAAATTCATGTATTTACTTGTAGGCCATTTACTTAAATCTTTTAAAACTTCATCGTCAGCACCATTTGATTCACGTCTATTAACTCCATTTGAAGAATAACCAGGAACATTACTAGCATCTACTCTTATAATTCCATTTGTTGAATTACATTCTGGATCCCTTTTAGCTAATACAAATTGAACCCCCATATCTACACTGATTCCACCGTTTATAGAATTAGAGAATACATCATTTAAATTATCAATGGAACTTATTATTTGAGCGTCAGAAATATTTGTTCCAACACCAATAGGTTCACCTTTGTGAAGTACATGAACAACTATTGGGATAATTAATGGGGAACCAGATTTCTCTCTTGGTTTTTTTAAGTAGGAGCTAATTTGTAAATTATGAGCTTGATATTCCTTTAAGAATTCAGGATCTTTCAACTTCTCTTCTAAAATTGAAGAAAATCCACAAGGTTCTTCATTCGTATTATTTTGATGTTGGTGTTGAGAATTTACGTGATTAGAAAGAAGAAAAAAAAATGAATTAAGCATTAAAAAAAATAAATACCTTTTTTTAATAGATAAAATTCGCATAGTTTTAAATTTTAGGATTATAACATAAATATAATCTTTAATTAATAAACTAACGAGAAACTAAATAAGTTAATCTAAGGATAATACTCTTTCAAAGCAAAAAACAAGACACAATAACATGTAAAAAACTGATAAACAAAACTATAAAAAATCAACTTCAAAAAATTAACTTTATTAACATTTAAAAAAAAGTTATTAAGAAACTATTTTTTCTACATATTTTGAATTAATAATACGAAGAACTCCCATATAATCCAATGTGAATTCAATCAAACCACCAGTCTTATAATCTTTTTCATTCTCTCCTAAATCAATGACAAGCATATCTGAACTAGCTCCAACTATTTCAATGTTTTTATCGGTGGGTTTTATATGCGTTGACTCAACGTCTAATAAGCCAATATCAATAATCGCTCTATATGATTTTTTTCCTAAATTATCTTCATCAAATTCAAATGTATTCCCTTCTAGGTTTGTACCCATGTCACCTTGTGGAACTAGAGGTTTTTCTATCAATTCAATAATTTCTGAATACAATCTAAAAACGTTAGATTCCATTTCTTGAAAAGGAGAATCGTTATAAACATCTGTCCCTAAAAACAAAGTTTCCCCAACTCTAAAGTGATTGATACCTTTAGGAAGAAGATTCTGGTAAATTAAAGGAATAGTTACAGAAGACCCCCCAGAAACATAAGGAATTTGACGATTAAACTTAGCTTCAATAAGTTGCTCATAGAGACTAAGTTGAATTAATTTATCGTGATTTGGAAGCACACCATACAAACAAGATAAATTAGCACCAATACCTACAACTTCAATATTCTTAAGTTTAAACACTTTTTCATAAAACTCTATAAAATCATCGGCCATTACTCCTTCACGAAGTTCACCCAACTCAATCATAATAATAATTTTATGTGTTTTGTGTTGTTTTTGAGCTTCTTCTGATAATAACTGAATTGTTTCGATCTCGGTATTCATACTAATATCCGCATACCTTACAATATTTGGAATTGATCGTTTAGCAGGAGGTTTTATATAAATAGTTTCAACAGAAGGTTTTATAGATTTTATAATTTTCAAATTTGTAACTCTAGAATCACATACTTGTTCTATGTCAAGTTTTAGCAACTCGTGTAAAAACTTTTTGTTACCACATAAAACTTTAGATACAATTGCCCATTGAATGTCTTGTTTTTTGAATAATTTATTTAAATGATTGAAATTGAATTTTAATTTTTCTGAATCTAATTTAATAAAAGCCATAATTATTTAACCAACCTCATTTCTAAATACTTGTTTGTAAAACCTAACTTCTCATAAAGAAACTTCGCAGGATTATTGGGTTCAACATGCAGAGCAATATCACCATGAGCTAACTTAATAGCTTCTTCCATCATCTGTTTACCGATTCCTTTACCTCTAAAACCACTATGGGTTGCAATGTAAACTAATATATTTTCAGGAATATATGATTTCATTCCTGTTTGATTAACAATTATTACGGAAACAACTGTGTTATCCATTTTCCCTACCAAAATAAACCCTCCAAAAGATGGGGATTCTTTCACCGCATAATCAATACATTTAGAAATATCAGATTTTGGGTCACCAAACTCATCTAAATGTTCGAATAGAAAGTTTATTATTTCTTCTTTTTCAATTAACGAAGGCTTAGTAGCCGGATTGTACATTTTAATATGTAACATGTATTTTTTGTTGTTTGAATCGTGTTTATAAAATTAACAAAAATATAGCATTTTTTGACCTTTTTTTGACTAAAAACGACCTTTTTTAGGCTTTTTTAAGAGAGTTTTACAACAAGTTACTTTTTATCAAAAATATATTTGAGAATATTTTGTTCTGCTAAAGAAAGTTCCAAGCCTCTTCTAGCCATCATATTATTCGAGTATTCAATTGCTTTATCAAACTTAAATGAAACAGAAGAATCAACACCTCCCCATATAAAAGAATCTACAAACTTTTTAGGGAATCCAGAACCAAAAATATTTGTACTCACTCCTATAACTGTTGCAGTGTTAAACATTGTATTTATTCCACACTTACTATGATCCCCCATACAAACCCCCATAAATTGAGTATCTGTAACTTCTTCTTTCTCTGATTCATATGAGTAAGTAGAAACCATACCATAGTTGTTTTTTAAATTAGAAGTATTCGTATCTGCTCCCAAATTACACCATTCTCCAATTAAAGCATTCCCTAAAAAACCATCATGTCCCTTATTAGAATATGATTGAAAGACAACATTATTTACTTCCCCTCCTACTTTACAATGAGGTCCAAGCGTTACTGCTCCATAAACCTTCGTACCAAGTTTTAAAGCACTATTGTTGTTCATACCTAAAGGTCCACGTACAACAGAACCTTCCATTATTTCCGCATTTTCACCGATATAAATTGGACCAGTTTTCGTATTTAAGATTGCTCCTTCAACAACAGCCCCCTCTTCTAGAAAAATTAAACTTTCATCACCTATTACTAAATTAGAGGAAGATAATTCTCTAGACACTCTTCCAGAGGTAATTGTATTAAAATCATTTCTTAATATCGCATCATTTTTTTGAAACAAATGCCATCTTTCTTCAATTATAATTGGTTCTTGCCCTTTAAAAGCAACTGTATTTTCACCTTTACCTATTTTTGCCAACCAAGTATCTTTGTACATTAAAATTTCATTATCTGACAAGTGGTAAATGGCTGCTATCAAATCTTCGTTTGGTATTACCGATGCGTTTACTTCTACTACATCTTTAATTGCAGATGGATATTTTTCACTTAAATACTCTTCAGTTTTATAAGTGATTTCAGCTTCTGATAAAAAAAAGCTCCATCTTTCATCATTTGTAAATAAACCTACCCTTAAATTCCCTACAGGTCTTGTAAGTGTTAACGGAGCAAATTTTAAATGTAAACCATTATCGTTTAATTGAATATTCATTTTGATGTAACTTTTTATTGTTTTTTCTGTGGTTTAATCGAAATCAAATACAAACCAAAATAAGTAAGTATTCCATTTAATATAAGTAATTCATGGCTAAATACATAACCATTAAATAAATGTACAGAATTAACTGATAATAAATAACAAATTATTGGACTAACAATACACACGATAGGAACTAAAATCTCTTTTAATTTTCTTTGAGTAAATATTCCAAAAGCAAACAAACCAAGTAATGGCCCGTATGTATATCCAGCTATTGTCAATATAGCGCCAATAATATCACTTTCAGGGTTTTGAACAATATAACTTCTTGTTAATAAAATAATAACCAAAAACAATAATGAAAATCCAATATGAACAAGAATCCTGTACTTCTTTTTATTCTTCTCGCTTCTTTTATCAAAATTTAAAAAATCAATACAAAAACCAGTTGTCAGAGCAGCCAGTGCACTATCCGCTGAGGCATAAGATGAAGCGGTAATCCCTAATAAGAAAAACACTCCCGCAATCGTTCCAAAGCTACCTAATGCTAAAGTAGGAAAAACATGATCTGTAACAATACTTCCATTAACCTGAGGTAGATCAATCCCTTTCGCTCCAGCAAAAACATATAAAGCACCTCCTAGCGTCAAAAATAAAAAGTTTACAAAGACTAAAACAGTAGTAAAGGAATACATGTTTTTTTGTGCATCTTTTAATGATTTACAAGTTAAGTTTTTTTGCATTAAATCTTGATCTAGTCCAGTCATGGCAATCGCTAGAAAAACACCACCTAAAAATTGTTTTGGGAAAAATAAATGAGACTTGTAATCATCAAAGAAAAAAACCTTAGTCATAGATTCTCCTCTTAGAGATTTAGTTTCTTTAATTTGCTTAAATAATTCAGAAAAATTTACATCTAAATAATTGGCAATAGTTATCGTACAAATAATTACTGCACTAACTAAAAAAAAAGTCTGAAAGGTATCCGTATAAACAATAGTCTTAATCCCACCCCTAAAGGTGTACACCCAAATTAAAACGACAGTAGTTAAAGCTGTACCCCAATATGGAACCCCTAGATCTTCGAATAAAAACAACTGTAAGACGAAAGTCGCTAAATACAAACGAATTGCAGAGCCTAAAGTTCTAGACAAGATAAAATAAGCAGCACCAGTTTTGTAACTTATTTTACCAAACCTATCTTCTAAATACTGATAAATTGAAACGATATTTAGCTTATAATAAATAGGCATTAAAACTTTGGCAATAACCAAATAACCTAACACATAACCTAATACAATTTGAAAATAAGCCATGCTTTCTCCTAGAACTTTACCAGGTACAGAAATAAAGGTAACGCCAGATAAAGAAGCTCCAATCATTCCAAAAGCTACTAAATACCATGGACTTTGTTTATTGCCATTAAAAAAAGTAAGAGAATTTGAATTTTTTGAAGTAAAGTAAGATATCAAGATAAGTACAACAAAGTAACTTATCAATACACCTATAATTAAAGTTGTACTCATTATTATTTAGCTTAATTTACCTCCCAATTAATTATCTTTTTATCGTCACTCACTGAGATAAAAGTATTCGAATTGATTACCTCAAGATCATTAACTGAATGTTGGTGTCCACCGTCTTTCTTTTCTATTTTATCTAAGAAAGAATAATCATCTAAACTCCAAATTTTGATTGATTTATCCCTACTCGCAGTTACAAAAATATTTTGTTTTTCAAATGTAATGATATCGTATACTGCAAAATTATGCGCCGGAAACTGACTCAAAACTTCATTATTTCTCCAGTTAAAAACTTTTAACAAAGCATCTTTCCCCCCAGAAATAAGTAAATCATTGTTTTTAGGGTGAAATATTACAGAGGTAGCTCCATCTTTATGTTTTCTTGAATTATATACTTCGTTATAAAACTGTGTTTCAAAAACCCTGATCGTTTCGTCTTGACATGCTAAAGCAATACAAGAGCCATCACTATTGTGACTTATACTTCTTATTTTACCACAATTCAATGGTAAATAAAGAAGTAAAGCAAACGTTTTACTATCCCAAATAGCAAGATTACCATCTAAATCTGAGGTATAAAAATGACTTTTAAAAAGATTGGTTTGTACAGAAAAAATAGAAGTTTTGTGCTGTTTAAAAAACTTCACTTCTTTCTTCAAAAGAACATCAATCAAATGAAGATCACCATTTGACAATCCAATTGCTAAAATATTATCCTTTATTATTTTGATTGAATAAGTAGAAGCGGAAAGTTTTATGCTAAAATTCTCTTGAACTCCAGTTTCAATATTCCACTTCGCTATTATTTTATCTGCACCCCCTGTAAATAAAAAATGGTCAAGCTTAGTACAGGAGTAGATTGCACCAACATGACCATTAATTTCTTTTATTTTAGTAAACACTTTACTCTTCGTCTTCTTCTATTAAAGCATCCTCATCATTTACTTGACGTAAACGATCAGCATAATCAGAAGGTAAAAAATCAAAAAATGTATCTCCTCTTAAACCTAACCTCAAGCATTCCAAAGGAATAACTTCATTTGGTCCAATGTTACCTAGATTAACATTTTCACCAAATAATTTGATAAACCAAACTTGTTGGTTTTTTTGAGGTGCTTCCCAAAGAATATCTCCTGGATCTACTTTAGCAATAATTTTATTAATTAAATAGGTATGAGCAGTACCATTTGGTCTAAAAACTCCAACGTTTCCTGCTTCTCTTCCTTCGGCAATGACTTTCCAAGAACCAGCTTCTAATTCCTTACTCATCATCTTAACCCATTTCCCAGGGGAAACAATTATTCCTGAATCTTTAGATCCAACTTCAGACATGATGGTTCTTTCTTTTGAAAACCTATGAATTAATTCACATTTCTCATCATGATTCATTACAATAGAACCATCTGAAATCTCTGCTAATTCTAAATTATACTTATCTAAAAGTCTTAAATAATCTTCAACTTTTCCTCTTGCATAAAAAGCCTCGAAAAGAGTTCCACCAAAGTAAGGTTTTAAACCTGCTTCCTTATATACATCTATTTTTTCTTGTAAATTATTAGTAACAAAAGCAGTTCCAAAACCAAACTTAACGATATCAGTTAAATGCGCACTCGCAGAAAGAAAATCTTCTGTTTGTCTAATACTCAATCCTTTATCCATCATCATTGTTAAACCTTTCTCTCTTGGCTTTTCAGTTCTTTCAGGAATGTATGATAATTCAAAATTCATATTATAAATATATATTTGAGCAAAGTTAAATAAATTATATAACTCAGCTAATTCTTATTGCTTATTTAGTCTTCTATTATTTGATTTAGAGCTGTTTCTTCTTTTAGTTCAGGGTACAAATCAAAAAGTTCCTTAGAAATTTCCTTATTATTAACTACACATTTTGAAAAAAGATGAATAGCTTCTTGCTTTCTTCCTAGTTTCCATAAAATATTAACTTTTAATACAGGAGCAATACTATCATGAAGGTGAATAAAGTTTAAATCTAAAAATGCTAAAGATTCTAATAATGAATGTTTATTTAACAAATTAATACAACTTGTCAAACAGTCATTATCCTTTTCATCTTTTGTTAGAGCAACTTTATAACTATCTATAGCTAAATCAAATTCCTCTAATTTTTCATAGGCTCCAGCCAAAACAGAATAAATACCTGCATTCTCAGGATCTAATTCATTCGCTTTTAATATGAACGTGAGAGCTTCTCTAGTTCTTCCTTGTAAATCTTCAACAATCCCTAAGCCCAACCATGCATCTGGAAGCATTGGAGAAAGTTCTAAACTTTGCTTATAAAATTCTTTAGCAAGCTCTAACTCTCCTAACTGCTCATGAGCTTCTCCTACGTAGCATAATGCAATTGGATCCTCTCCATCTAACTCCATGCACTTATTAAAGTTATCAATGGACAATTGGTACTTTTCTAGAGAAAGGTAAGCATTCCCTAAATTAAAATAAACAGGACCAAAGTCATCATTTATCAAAACACTGTAATCATAAGCCCAAATAGCCTTTTCAAAAGACTCTGACTTTGAATAAGCATTTCCTAGATTATACCATGCTGTAAAAGAATATGGATTATCATCAATAAAATCAGAGTAACATTGAATTGCTTTCTCATAATCTTTCAGTTGATCATAACAAAAAGCAATTTCATAAATTGCACCTTCATTTTTAGGATTATATTTAATAGCCTCTTTTAGAACTTCCAGAGCTCCATTATAATCTTTTAGGTTTTCGTGTTCCATGGCTAAATCAAGGTAAATCTCATCTTTATCCTCTGGCTCACATAAACTTAATGATTCTCTAAAATACTTAATTGCATTTTTAGAGTCTCGTAACTGACTAAAAATTGAAGCTTTTGTCAGAATCACTTCAAAAGTAGCAACCTCTGTCTTTTCTATTTTAGAAAGAACTCCTAAAGCTTCTTTTAACTGTCCCATCGCACCCATAGATTGTGCAAGTTTAAGTTGTAAATTAGTGTTAAAGGAAAAGTATACTAAAGCATGCTCTGCACACTTTTTAGCTTTTGAATATTGGCTAGTTATTAAATAGTGATCTATTAATGTTACTAAACGATCAGAGTCTAAGAATTCTATTTTACCATTTTTTAAAAAAGATTCAAAACGCTCTAAATCTTCTTTTAAATTTCCTTCAAAATAATTATCGTTATCTTCTTCTTCGTTGAACATAGTACTAATTTTATATAAAATTAAGCAAATTAAGTAAGCTCAAAAAGATTTTCTTGTATTCTTTTCAACAGGGTTTTAACAGTTTTTTAAAACAAAAAAAAAGAACTACCTAGCTTTATTTTCAAGCATAGGAACAAAACTAAAGTCACCATAATCTTTCGTTTCAAACTCTTGTTCAGAAACCTTAGTAATCAATTTCATTCTTTGAATTCCACCTTCACCAATAGGGATAACAAGCTTACCCCCTACTTTTAATTGTTCTAATAGTGCATCCGGAACATATGGCGCTCCACAAGTTACAATAATACCATCAAAAGGAGCAAAACTAGGTAAACCTTTATAGCCATCTCCATAAGATAATCTTGGGGTAAAATGAAAATGCCTTAGAATGTGACCTACATTAGAATACAACTCTCTTTGCCTTTCAACTGAAAAAACTTTAGCACCCATATCACAAAGTATGGATGTCTGAAAACCTGAACCAGTTCCTATCTCAAGCACCTTATCACCTTTCTTTATGTTCAAAAGTTGTGTTTGAAAAGCAACTGTAAATGGATGAGAAATAGTTTGACCAGCCCCTATTTGAAAAGCCACATTACTGTAAGCTTGCTCCGTAAAAGCTAATTCTAAAAAAAAGTGACGTGGGACATTATCAAAAGCTTTTAAAACATTTTCATCTGTTATACCTTTTTCTCTTAACTCACTTATTAAATTCCTACGCATCCCCTTGTGCTTATAGGTATCTTTAAAATCACTTCTCATATAACAAAGATAATATATTGTTGAGTAAATATTCAAAAGTTTTTTTCAAAAAAATAAACTGAAAAATAGGGTTACTGTAAACCTACCCTTCTTCGAACAAACCATTCTAGAGTAAAAAGAAAAATTATAAGAATTAAAAACCATAAAAAATCAATTAATTTACTGAATTTAGGTTCTTCATAACTTACAGCAGCAATATCTTTTCGATTTTCAATATCCAAAACTAAACGATCTATATCTTTCAAGGTGTAAAAATTAGCATTACTAACTTTTGCAATCCCTTTTAATAATGTATGGTTAGACTTTGTAAAGAAATCTTCTGGACTAACATCTGACACCACAAACATTCCTTTTTTAATTTTTTGTTTTGCGTTGTAAACAGTTGAAGCTTTCCATTCGTATTTACCTGGAGGCAAATCTCCAAGTGGTAAAACATAAGAGTTATCTTCTACAGAAAAAGTACTTAAATATTTCAAACCTTCTTCGTTTTTATACTCAAAATCAATTATAGGCTTAGTAGTTAAATTAAAAGCTTCGTCGTAAAACTCTGCCCGAACCAATACATCCTCATTTCTTTTTATTTCTTCTGGTGTAATTACATTAAACTGATTGGTACTCTTCTTAACCATCAAATATTGAGTCACTTTTTGAATCAACTCATTAAACAAATCATTTGTTTTATTTAACCTATAGTCTTCTATCTTCCACCTCCAAATACCCTCTCCATAAAGAACACCGAATTTGGCAAATGAATTCTTCCCAAAATATAACATTGGCTCTTTTTTGGTAACATCTCCTAATCTTTGGTTAAGCATTACTGAAAACATACTATTAAATTCAACTCTACCAAACCTTGAAACTAAAGGTGGAAATGATGGAATTAAAGCACTTAATCCCTCTGATATATAAAACAATTGAAAATCATCACTTAAAACAGGTTGATTAAAATCATTTTGAGAAGTTAAACCCACTTTCAAGCCGATATTTAATTTATTTACAATAGTATTTGTGGTATTTGCCCCTAACATGTATAAAACCGGTATTTTATTTTCTTCAATCTTTTTTTGGATAAATGAACTTATCATAGACCTAGGCTCATGCCAAATAATTAAATTTACATCTTTAAGACCTCCCTCAAAATCAGAAGTAAAACTAGTCTCTACTTCCACTTTCTCATCTTTTTCTAATTCATTTTTTAAAGCAGAAATATCTGGATGTGGGGCATCAAATAAAAACAAAACCTTATTTCTTGACTCCAAAACTTCTACATTAAAATTTTGAATATTGTTTTTTAGACTAAACTCATTTTCTACTGCCTGAAGTTCAACTGTATAATACTGCACCCCTACTTCTTTTGCATTTAGCACAAAATCAACCTCATACAAATCATCCTTTCCAGAATATACTACTTCTTTACTAGTTACCTTCTTTCCATTATTAAAAATAACTACCTCCGTTTTTCTCCCATACAACTTATTCGTTTCTATAAGAACTTTTACGGGAAAATCATTTTTAAAGAAAGCCACCTTATTAGAAACTACATTCTTAATCAACTGATCTACTTTATCTACCGTATCTCCAACTCCAACAGTGAAAATTGGAGTATTAATAATCTTAGAACTAGAAATAAGTGGATTACTACCTATATTATAATTACCATCAGAAACAAAAAGTATCCCACCAATATTATCGTTATAATAACTTTCTTTGATAAAATCAAAACCATAAGAAAGGTTAGAACTTATTTCTTTAAAGTTTAAACTATCATTTTCTATTATTTTCTCTCCTAACAAAAAAGTTTCAAACTCAAACCTATCCCCAAACTTATTTTTTATTTTTTCATCAAAGTTCGTTAAGGTTGACAACACTTCATTACTATCTTTATAATTGAGCATAGAGGAAGAGTTATCTAGAAGAGAAATAAACAAAGGTTTTTGAACTCTATAATCCAATCTTTTAAAAACCAGGGTCATCAATAGTAAACCTACTAAAAATAAACTTAAAGCTCTTAATACAGAAAGAAAAATAAAAACTTTCTTATTACTAGATTCCCTCCTTATTTCTTTAAAATACAAGAAGAAACTCATTAATAATGAGAGAACAATGATTAGGGATAACCAACCAAAAGATATATCAGAAAAAACGTGAACCATAGACACCTACGAATGTAATAAATTAATCAATAATTCTACGAATTTAGTCATGATTAACCTTCTGAAACCTAATTTTAGAGTAGATAAATTATTTATTTATTTTTTTAAAAAAAATTGGATATATAAAACAAGTTTTAATATCTTTGTATTGATTTAGGTGGTTAGGTTAGGTTGATTAGAAAAGGATATAAGACGCCCGTCTTATATCCTTTTCGTTTTTTAGAGTAATATAAAGTAGATTAAAAAAGGGGATCATATTACAATAC
>Ga0228670_1001113_pt1 | contig 12486 bp, 11 predicted proteins | sample 85DmetaG_FD_182785 | JGI IMG/M metagenome (GOLD analysis project Ga0228670, IMG submission 182785) | Seawater microbial communities from Monterey Bay, California, United States - 85D | ecosystem: Environmental > Aquatic > Marine > Coastal | place: USA: California | collected 2016-10-13
CATTTAAATGATCATACAGTAGCTGGTATTCGCTTAAAAAACAAAAACTGTTTCTCAGTTCAGTATCATCCAGAAGCAAGTCCAGGTCCAAATGATGCAGATTATCTATTTGATCAATTTATTGAAAATATCCAATAATTTACATATGTTAATTCATTTTGATGAATTATCAAAATTTCATCAATAGTATTATTTTTTTTACAAAAAAGTTATTAAATTTTTAACACTTTCTTTTGTTCATCTAATAATTAGTATTACTTTTGTAAGAGTGATGTCTAACATCACTTTCTTTTTCATAGCAATTTTTCCCACTCTTAGGAGTGGGTTTTTTTTACTATCTATTTTTTTTGAATTTGTGTAATTTTCCAACTTAATAGTTGAAATCGTTTTCGTAATAAATATGCTTCTTAGTAAATAAAACAACTCCATATTATGTAATTTAGCCAATAATTAAAATAAAAATTTTATTAAAATGAGTATTATCATAAACATTCACGCAAGACAAATATTTGATTCTAGAGGAAATCCAACAATTGAAGTAGATGTTACAACTGAAAACGGAATTTCCGGAAGAGCAGCAGTACCCTCTGGTGCGTCAACTGGAGAACATGAGGCAGTTGAGTTAAGAGACGGTGGTAAAGATTACATGGGAAAAGGAGTTAAAAATGCAATTGAAAATGTAAATACGCTCATTTCTCAAGAATTACTTGGTGTTTCTGTTTTTGAACAAAATGAAATTGATCAAATCATGATTGATTTAGATGGCACTCCAAATAAATCTAAACTAGGAGCTAATGCTATACTAGGTGTTTCATTGGCTAGCGCTAAAGCTGCAGCTAATGAGTTGGGACTACCTCTTTATAGATATATTGGAGGAGTTTCAGCGAATACACTTCCAGTACCTATGATGAATATTATAAATGGTGGTTCACATTCTGACGCACCTATTGCTTTTCAAGAGTTTATGGTTATGCCAGTACAAGCTGAAAATTTTTCACAAGCTATGCAAATGGGATCTGAAATTTTTCACAACTTAAAGAAAGTTTTACATGATAGAAATCTTTCTACAGCTGTTGGTGATGAGGGAGGTTTTGCTCCAACATTAGAAGGTACAGAAGATGCACTCGATACTATAGCTTTAGCTGTAAAAAATGCAGGATATAAATTGGGAGATGATATTATGATAGCCTTAGATTGTGCTGCAGCAGAATTTTATGAAGGAGGTAATTATGATTATTCTAAGTTTGAAGGAAAGTCAGGTAAAGTTAGATCTAGCAAAGAGCAAGCAGATTATCTAGCTGAACTTGCTTCTAATTATCCTATTATTTCTATTGAGGATGGTATGGATGAAAATGATTGGGAAGGTTGGAAATATTTAACTGATAAAATAGGTGACAAAGTTCAATTGGTAGGTGACGATTTATTCGTAACGAATGTCAAAAGACTATCTCGTGGAATAGAAAATGGTATTGCTAATTCAATTTTGATCAAAGTCAATCAAATAGGAACATTAACTGAGACAATTGATGCAGTTAATATGGCAAAAAATGCTGGTTTTACATCTGTTATGAGTCATCGTTCAGGAGAAACTGAAGACACAACAATCGCAGATTTAGCTGTTGCATTAAATTGTGGTCAAATAAAGACAGGTTCTGCATCCCGATCAGACAGAATGGCTAAGTACAATCAGTTATTGAGAATAGAGGAAGAATTAGGTAATATTGCTTACTTTCCAAAAGATAAAGCATTTAAAATATAAATAAATTTGTTTATAGTATTCAAACCTCTTAATGTTAATTAAGAGGTTTTTTTATTGATTTTAAAATTAGTCAGGTCTTATTTTTTCATATTCAAAAACTATCCAAGTTTTTTATAAAAACCCTCTAAAATCCCTATCTTTGTAATACTTCTTTTAAAATAAAAATTAAGAAAAAAATGTCAGAAACAGCTAAATTAAAAATCGGTGATAACTCATATGAATTTCCCTTAATAAAAGGATCTGAAAATGAATTAGCTCTCGATATTAAAACTCTACGAGGGGTATCTAACGGAGTAATTACTATAGATCCAGGTTATAAAAACACAGGGGCTTGTAAAAGTGCTATTACTTTTCTAAATGGTGAAAAAGGAGTGTTAAGATATAGAGGTTATTCCATAGAGGATTTAGCAGAGAAAGCAGATTTTCTAGAGGTAGCTTATTTACTAATTTTTGGGGAGTTACCAACTAAAGATCAATTAGTTAAATTTCATTCAGATATTAAGGATAAAGACATTGTAGATGACGATGTCAGAAAAATTTTGGATGCATTTCCGAAAACTGCTCATCCTATGGGTATTTTGTCTTCACTAACAAGTGCATTAACGGCTTTTAATCCTTCTTCGGTAAATGTAGAGTCTGATGAGGAAATGTACCGAGCAATTGTTAAAATTATGGGAAAGCTTCCTGTTTTAGTCTCTTGGGCAATGAGAAAAATTAATGGGTTGCCACTTAACTACGGTTCCAATTCATTAGGATATGTTGAGAACGTTATGAGTATGATGTTTTCAAAACCAAACGAAGAATATACAATAAATCCAATTGTAAGAGATGCTCTAAATAAACTTTTAATCTTACATGCAGATCACGAGCAAAATTGTTCTACCTCTACCGTTAGAATAGTAGGATCATCTCACGCAGGTTTATTTGCTTCATTGTCTGCAGGTATTTCTGCACTTTGGGGGCCACTTCATGGTGGTGCAAATCAAGCAGTACTTGAAATGCTTGAATCTATTAAAGAAGACGGTGGAGATACTAAAAAATATATGGCTAAGGCAAAGGATAAAAATGATCCTTTCAGATTAATGGGATTTGGTCATAGAGTATACAAAAACTTTGATCCAAGAGCAAAAATCATCAAAGTTGCTGCTGATCAAGTTTTAAATGACCTTGGAATAGATGATCCAATTTTAGATGTTGCTAAATCTTTAGAACAAGAAGCGTTAAATGATCCATATTTTGTTGATAGAAAATTATATCCAAACGTAGATTTTTATTCTGGAATTATTTATAGAGCTATGGGAATACCTGTTGAAATGTTTACCGTGATGTTTGCACTTGGACGTTTACCTGGATGGATAGCACAATGGAGGGAAATGCGCTTAGGAAAGGAGCCTATTGGACGACCTCGTCAAATTTATACAGGAGAAACTCTTAGGAAATTTAAAGCTATTCAAAAAAGATAGAGTAATCATAAAAGAATTGTATTAATTTTTTTTAAAAAAGTTCTTAAAGGTTATATCTATTAAACATTGTTTAAGTTAATTTATTTTTATTACTACTTTACATGTTAAATTTAAATATTCAAAACGAAACCTCTAGACTTAGAGCAGTTGTGTTAGGGATAGCTACCCATAATGGTCCTACTCCTACTTTAGAGCAGTGTTATGACCCTAAAAGTAAAGTACATGTAAAAGCTGGCACTTACCCTTCCGAGCAAGATATGATAATTGAAATGGAATCTGTAGCCAAAGTGTTCGATAAATATAACATTCTGGTCTACAGGCCAAAAACCATCGATAATTACAATCAAATTTTTTCAAGAGATATTGGCTTTGTGATTGAAGATAAGTTTATTAAGGCTAATATCTTACCAGATAGAGGCCAAGAAATAGAAGCTATAGACTATATTTTAGATGAAATTCCAAATGAGAATAAAATTACACTACCTGAAGAATGTCATGTTGAAGGAGGTGATGTGATGCCATGGAATAATTATATTTTTATTGGGACTTACTCTGGAGAAGATTATCCAGATTTTATTACAGCAAGAACCAATATGAATGCTGTTAAAGCGATACAAGAATTGTTTCCAGATAAAATTGTAAAATCTTTTGAATTAAGAAAATCAAATGATAATGCAAAAGAAAACGCACTCCATTTAGATTGTTGCTTTCAGCCAATAGGTAAAAACAAAGCAATTATTCATAAGAACGGATTTTTAAACCTAAAAGAATTCAATTGGTTAGTAGATTTTTTTGGTAAAAAAAATGTATTTGAAATTACAAAAGAAGAGATGTATCAAATGAATAGTAATGTGTTCTCCATTTCTGAAGACGTAATAGTTTCTGAAAAGAATTTTACTAGATTAAATTCATGGCTTTCCAAACAAGGTTTTATTGTGGAAAAAGTACCTTACTCAGAAATTTCTAAACAAGAAGGGTTACTAAGATGTTCAACTTTACCTTTAATCAGAGATAAATAAGTTTTCTATTTGCAAGTTATTGATTGTAAAAAAAGTTTATAAGAAAAAACTAGTGTAAAAAATCGTTACATACAATAAGATTAATTTTTTATCTTTAATTCAAATAAAAAGTCCATCATAATGATGGACTTTTTTATTTTATATAAGGTTTTCTAAATTTAAGGTAAAATTACTTTATTAATAGCGTGAATCACTCCATTATTTGCCTGTACGTTAGTAGCAATTATATCACTTACTCTCCCAGTGGGGTCAGTTAATCTTGCTCCTCCTGTAATGTCTGCAGTAATATCTCCGCTAAGTGTACTTACTGTTAAATTATCAGTTAAATTAGAGTCTAATACATTAGCTCCTCCTACAACGTGGTATTTTAAAACAATATCCAGTGTAGGCTCATCTATTTCTGATAATGAAGCTAAATCTAATTCTATTAATAGTCTATTGAAAGCATCATTAATAGGTGCAAAAACAGTAAATGGTGCTGGTGCTGTTGCTGAGTCGGTAGATAATACCCCTACAAAATCTGTTGTTAAGTCGCTTCTGGTCAATGCACTCACCAAAGTTGAAAAGTTAGGATCTGCAGTAGCAAATGTTACTATATTGGGTAAACCAATAACTGCATCAACTTTGTGAATTACTCCATTCACTGCTAAAATATCTGCGGCTGATACAGATGAAACACCATTAAATCTAACCCCATTAGAGGTATCTACATAAATAGATAGTGGTGTCTGTGAAGCTGCACTGGTAGCTAGAGTGTTTGCATACCCTGTAGAAAGGTCAGTAGATATCAAAGAGCCACTGATTACATGATTTAGTAATACTTTTGTTAAAATGTCTACAGGAACATCCTCCAAACTGTTAAAATTATTGGCACTAAGAAATGCTGCAAACGCGTCATTTGTGGGTGCTAAAACAGTAAAAGGTCCTTCTCCGTTTAAAGCAGAAACTAAATTTGCTCGGTCTAATGCTGCTACTAAACTTGTTAAATCTGCAGAATCAACTGCTAGATTAACAATAGTGCTAACATCTTCAACATTATCATCGTCATTATTGTTACAAGATTGTAATGTAGTTAACGAGATTAATAAAATAGGGATAATTTTAAATAAATTTTTCATATATATAATTTTTAAATTGTTTAACAAAAATATACAACCGTTAAACAGAATGGATATTAAATTTTGTTAAATAAAACTCAAAGACGTGTTAATTATTTATTTTAATTTAAAAGGACGCTTCTTTTTTTTGGAAGCTAAAAAGTAATAATTTTGTTAACGAAATTAATGATCATGTTACAAACCACTAATTCAATTTTAATGATTCGCCCTATTAACTTTAGGATGAATGAGCAAACAGCTGTAAACAATTATTACCAAAAAGTTTTAGACAATATATTGCCTTCTTCTGTTAATGCTAAAGCTCAAAAAGAATTTGATGACTATGTAGAAAAACTTAAATCCTTTGGTGTGCATGTTGTTGTAATATCAGATGAAGAAAACACAGATACACCAGATTCCATATTTCCTAATAATTGGATTTCTTTTCATGAAAATGGTACAGTTGGTTTGTATCCTATGTTTGCAAAAAACAGAAGATTAGAGAGGAGAGAAGATATTTTAGATAAGTTAGAGGAGGAAGGGTTTATAATTAAAACCACAATTGATTATTCTGATGCTGAAAAATATGATATATTCCTTGAGGGAACAGGAAGTTTATTATTAGATAGAATTAATAGAAAGGCATATTGTGCTTTATCACCAAGAGCTGATGAAGATTTATTACTTGAGTTTTGTGAAGATTTTGAATATACTCCAGTAATTTTCACTGCTAATCAAACTGTGAATTCTAAAAGAGAAGCCATATATCATACTAATGTAATGATGTGTTTAGCTGAAACATTTGCTGTCATTTGTTTAGGAAGTATAGATGATAAAAAAGAGCGAAAAAATGTTTTGAAACATTTAAAAGAGGATGGTAAAAAAATTATTGAAATTTCAGAAGATCAAGTAGATAGCTTTGCAGGTAATATGCTTCAGGTTCGCGGTGCAAATGATGAATTATTTTTAGTTATGAGTCAAGCTGCTCATGATTCATTAACCACTTCACAAATAGCTCAAATAAATAATCATTGTAAAATAATTTCAAGTTCTTTAGATACTATTGAAGCTTGTGGAGGTGGAAGTGCGCGTTGCATGATGGCTGAAGTTTTTCTGCCTAAAATATAAGGTGTAGATTACTAGTGCAATTATTTTATTTTAATGTTTGTAATTATACCTAAGGTTAATGATATTTTAATATTTTAGCATAAAGAATACTTATTAATGACTTACCTCAAACATATCGGTAAATATTTCATGATGCTTGGTCAGGTTTTTAAAAGGCCCCAGAGAGGAAGGGTTTTTAGAGAAGCTCTCTTTAGGGAGTTTGATGAACTTGGATTAAAATCTGTTGGTATTGTAATATTTATTTCTTTTTTTATTGGAGGTGTTATAGCTCTTCAAACAGCTTTGAATATTGAAAACCCACTCATACCTAAATATTTAGTAGGGTTTGCAACAAAGCGTTCTGTAATTTTAGAATTTGCACCAACTTTTTGCTCTATTATATTAGCTGGAAAAGTAGGTTCCTATATAACTTCAAGTATAGGAAGTATGAGAGTTACAGAACAAATAGATGCACTTGAAGTAATGGGGATTAATTCTCTAAATCATTTAGTACTTCCAAAAGTTTTGGCAACAGTTTTCTTTTATCCATTTTTGATTGTTTTAGCCATGTTTCTTGGAATTTTTGGTGGATGGGTAGCAGGCTTTACTTCCACAATGTTTTCGGAGATTGATTATATGCAAGGATTACAACTAGATTTTAACCCTTTCTTAGTCCAATATGCTCTTATAAAAACATTAATATTTGCATTTCTTATTGCAACAGTACCCTCTTATCATGGATATTATGTTAAAGGCGGTTCCATCGCAGTTGGAAAAGCTAGTACTCAAGCAGTAGTATGGACTATCATATTAATAGTGATTACAAATTATTTTTTAACTCAATTGTTGCTTACTTAGATGATTATTGTAGATAAACTATATAAAGGTTTTGAAGGGACTCAAGTGTTGAAGGGTATTTCAGCTACTTTTGAGTCAGGAAAAACCAGTCTAATTATTGGACAAAGTGGATCTGGAAAGACAGTATTTTTAAAATCATTGATTGGTCTTCATGTTCCTGAAAAAGGAACAATCTCTTTTGATGGTTCAGTCAATACTCAGTTTACGATTGAACAAAAAAGACAATGGCGACAAGAGATAGGTATGGTGTTTCAAGGAAGTGCATTATTTGATTCACAAACTGTTCAGGAAAACGTAATGTTTCCATTGAAAATGTTTAAAAAGCAATCTCAAGAAGAAATGATAGAAAGAGTAAATTTTGTCTTGAAAAGAGTAAACTTAGAAAATTCTAATTTTAAATTTCCTGCAGAGCTTTCTGGAGGGATGCAAAAGAGAGTTGCTATCGCCAGAGCCATAGTTATGAATCCAAAATACTTATTTTGTGATGAGCCAAATTCTGGTTTAGATCCCAACACGGCCATACTAATTGATAATTTAATCCAAGAAATTACAGATGAATATCAAATAACAACAGTTATTAACACACATGATATGAATTCTGTAATGCAAATTGGTGATAAAATTGTCTTTTTAAAAGATGGTATAAAGTCTTGGGAAGGAACTAATAAAGAGATCTTTAAAACTGATAATGAAGCTGTTGTAAAATTTGTTTACAGCTCTGAATTATTTAAAAAAGTTCGACTTGCTTATTTAAACGAAACTAAATAAAAATTTAGTTTGAAAATTGATAATTTGCTTTTATATTTGCAGCCGCTAAGGAATAAAATGACCTGGTAGCTCAGTTGGTAGAGCATCTCCCTTTTAAGGAGAGGGTCCTGGGTTCGAGCCCCAGCCCGGTCACAAAAATTAAACTCCAAACATTTGTTTGGAGTTTTTTTTCTTACTTAATTTAAATTTTCTTTTAGAATTAAATTCTCCAAATTTAATCTCTTTTGTAACCACTTGGTCATTTTAACTATCAACTCATCTTTATTTGTGATACTATCATACCAGCTAACTGTGGCTACCGGGATTGTGTCTATTGTTTCAAAATTAGTTGAAATAACTTTTGAGAAACTAATGGTTTTTAATCCTTCATAATTAATTTTTGCTTCTTGACTAATCTGAGAAAAAGGAATTTTCTCTTTAGTAAGTTTTTCTAAAGCTTTTATTAATTCTTTAATTTTAAGATCTTTTTCCTGAATACTCTCATCTTTAGAGGCAATTAACTTTTGATTTTTTACATACAAATCTTCAATTGACTTTACCTTGTCAGATAATTTTGAAGTTTCTTCATCTTGAGTGATTTGAAGAGTAGTATTATTTAATTTATAATCTGCTAGTTTTGATTTCCATTTAATTTGTTCTTGCTCTGTTAATTTTTTTCCTATGTTTACTAGGTCAATTTTTTTATCGGCATAGATTATTTTTTTATTGATGATTCCAGCACCTGTAGCTTGTTCTAAATCATTAATAAATTTTGTTGAATTTTGTTCAAATGTATTTTGTTTATATAACTGTACAAATGTATATATACTGTAAGAAAATATAACTAAAGCAACAGTAGATGCTAAACGTGCAATTCTTTTTCTACTTGCAGAATTTATATATTTAACTACTGGGAAATTTAAAAATTTAATGATGACGAATGTAGCCAAAGCTATAAATATAGAATTAATAATGAACAAAAACATGGCACCTCCAAAAAATGATAAATTACCTACAGCTAATCCATAACCAGCTGTACATAGGGGAGGCATTAAAGCCGTAGCAATAGCAATACCTGCTATCGTATTGGTCATTTCTTTATATCTACTAAGAGCTACAATAAGAGTTAAACCACCAGCAATTGCAATAAGGACATCTCTTACATCTGGCTTTGTTCTTGCTAACAATTCGGGTGTTAGCTCTTGAAATATAGGAATACTAAAGAATAAAAAGGAAGTAATAACACTGATTCCTACCATTACTCCAAGATTAACAAGAGAGCTTTTCATAGTGTCTATATCGTTAATTCCAATTGAAAGACCAATTCCTAGGATTGGGCCCATAAGTGGAGAAACTAGCATGGCACCAATAACAACTGCTGAAGAACTTATGTTTAAACCAATGGAGGCAATAATAATTGAGAAAACAAGAATCCATGCTGTGTGACTTTTAACATGAATTCCATCTTTAATTTTCTGAATAGTAACTTTTTTGTCTGTTCCTTCTCTAATATCAAGAAGATCAAAAAAGAAATCTTTTAAACTAATGGCAAAACTTTTAAATTCTTTTTTTACATTTTCTTGTTTTACTTCTGATTGACTTGATTGCTGGTCTTCCATATTTTTATTTTTTCATTAAAATAACCTCTGCATTTTGATTGAAAAGATAAACACGATTTGTTTTTAAATGAATGCATTCATATCGAGTTTTTCTTTTATTTCCTTTTTGATACAATTTATTTTTAAAAATAAAGCTACTATTAATTGGTAATTCAAAGATAAAGTTCTTTCCTTCTTCAGCAATATTCTCTTTAAGAGCTAGAGATAACTTAGGATCACTATCAGTACTTGCCTTCGGATTTTTTAAATAATTAGCCAGAGGATTTAGCATATAATTAGGAAAAATAGAGGGTTGTAAAAAAGGTAACATTAGGTACTGGAAATTTTGTTTCCATTCTTTTCCGTGAGGTTTAACTCTTCCGTTTTCAATAAAAGTCACATGATGAGCTATCTCGTGAACTAAAGTAAGTAAAAATTGATAAGGATTTAAGTTGTTGTTTATAGTGATTTGAAGTTTTCCATTAGAGAGTTTTCTAAAATCACCATGTTTTGTTTGACGTTCGTTAACAATTTTTAAATTTATTTTATAACGTTCTAGAAGTGCTTCTAAGGTATTGAAAGCATTTTCTGGTATGTATTTCTTGAAACTAATAGCCTGTTTTTTTTGGATTGATAAAGGAGTAAAATTCAAAAAAGTTATGGTGTCGAGTTAGATACCTGTAACACTTTACCATTGTAAAATCTATTCCCTGAAATTGCAAAATTATATATATAGTTAGCCATTTCATTTGCTTGAAGAGAGGCCTGATAATCTGGAAATGCTTCTGCAAGCATTTCTGTTTGGACAGCGCCAAGAGCAAGAACATTAAATGCAATTTCTTTTTCTTTATATTCTTCTGCGAGTAATTCTGATAAGGTTATAACAGCACCTTTTGCTGAGCTATATGCAGCTAATCCGGGAAATTTTAAACTACCTTGAATACCACCCATACTACTTATTGTTACAACATGACTTCCTTTTTTTAAAAAAGGGATACATATTTGAGTCAATTCAGCTACACCAAAAACATTTACATCATATACTTTTAAAAAATCATCTTTAGTTAAATTCTCAAAAGGCTTATTAATTAGATATCCAGCATTGTGAATTAAAATATCAACTTCATTCCAATTTTTGTCAATGTAAGTAGATACTTTTTTTAAGTCTTTGTTACTACTAACATCAACCGATAAAGTGGTTATATTTTTTAATTTTAAATTTTCAAGTGGAGTGCTATTTCTTGAAAGTGCCAGAACTTGAAAATTATTCTTGGCAAATTGTTGAGCCAATTCAAAACCAATTCCTCTACTTGTACCTGTAATAATTACTTTTTTCATTTCATTTCTGTTTTTTGGTAATGGTTCATGTTTAATTTAAAGATATAGTATCTATTTTAAAAATTAATATGTTGGTATGCTCCAGCATCAGGGCTCAATAATCTTGAGACACCTAAGATGTCCAAAGGGATTAAATTGGCTCCATTAGAATTTCCAAAATTAATAGCTTGACTTTCTTGTCCTATGATAAAATCATTCATAGTTGGATTTCTAAAATGTGACACCCCATTTAGTATAATATGATCATACAAATTTGTGTCATCAAAATTTACTTCAGGAATTCCAGTAAATAAATTATTAAGATCAGAAAATTTTATCAATGAATTAGAAACATTAAAATTAAAAATACTTCCATCAACTCTGTCTGGAAGAAATTCTATATTATTATTACCATCAATGATACAATTTGTAAAATTAGCAGCAACTAAGTCTCTAGTTTCGGTAATTTCTTGTCCGTTAGAATTATTATAGGTATAATAATTGTTAATGTAGACAGTTTGTAATGACCTAATGCCATTAGTCCAATAATTTGCAAACGTACTATGAGTAAAATTATAGTTTCCACCAATAGTACAAGCAAGAGATGCTTCTCCCGCATTACCAATGACTAAATTTTTTCCAACAATACTTGTTTCTCTTCCATATAAACCAAAGTTTGAATGATTTTTGATCTCAGAATTTTTCACAATCAAAGTAGGAGTTGTATTAGATGATATTGAATCAACTAAAATTCCAATGATTCCATTTTTTATCTGAGCGTGATTTATCTCGTTCTCTTTACTTCCAGCTCTAAGCCAAATGGTTCCCCATTGACCAGGAATATTATTAAATGTATTTTCTAACCTGTCACCCTCAAAAACTACTTTTTCATTAAGACTCCCATTTACTTTTAAGCTTGCTCCTCTATCAATAATTAATCCAGAATTATTGTGAAAATAAACTTTTGCTCCCGCTGTAATTGTTAATGTGCTATTGTCTGGAACAGCAGCATATCCATATATTACTGTAGGTTTTGTATTTGTAAAAATAAGCTCTTCAGTGGTTAAGAATCGTCCGTTTATGGAAGTGGATTCGCCATCTAATATGAGAGAACTTACGTTCATAGTAAATGGATCTCTGTCAGGATATATAAAGTTTGCATCCTGAACGAGAGTCACCAACTCTACTTCTTGTTGGTTTGTTCCGTTATCAAATAAAATTTTATCAGTATATAATGGATCTGAAATCGAAGAAATATCTACAGTTGTTTCAACAAAAACAAAAATACTATCCTTAGCTAAAATATCAATATTTTGAAAATCTTTGCCTGGAATTCCATCCACATTTAACCTGTAGTTAGAACTCAATCCTTTCCCTAAAACGATAGTTGGAATAGTAATATCTTGGTTTCCCCTATTATAAACTTTTAAGTTATAAGTTGCCGATCCTATATTTGAAAATATAGTATCTAAAAAAACGGTATCTTTTGAGAACTCTAATTGACCAAAACTCGGCACTGTG
>Ga0228670_1001114_pt1 | contig 12483 bp, 16 predicted proteins | sample 85DmetaG_FD_182785 | JGI IMG/M metagenome (GOLD analysis project Ga0228670, IMG submission 182785) | Seawater microbial communities from Monterey Bay, California, United States - 85D | ecosystem: Environmental > Aquatic > Marine > Coastal | place: USA: California | collected 2016-10-13
TAAAATTAATAATACTTGTAGTAAATTTAATACTATTTTTAAAGAAAAATTAACAAATTTGCTTAATAACACAGTTCAGATTATTAGATAGTAACCATACTAAGTTTATTAAACATTTTTAGTATAATGATAAAACCTTTTCGATTTATACCATGAAAAAAAAGAAATGCCAGTGTTGTTGATATTTGACTTTAGATATAGATTCTCTTTTTGATATTTGTGAAGTTTGCTATTGGCAAAATGATGCTGTACAAAATGATGATATAAATTACACATGATGAGCTAATGAGCTTTCTTTGAAGGAATCTAGAGAGAATTATAAGAAATTTGGAGCAAGTGATATTTTATTTAAAAATGATGTCAGGACTCCACTTGAAGATGAAGATGAAAAGGTAAATTTATAATTTATGAATATATATGATGTTTTATAGATTACTTGATAATAATAAGGGCAAATACTGAATGGAGATTCTGAAGAGTGAAATTATTTTAAGCTTCCAAAATTCCTTTAAAATAGGTGAGAATTTTTTTATGTATAGCCACTTAGGGGGTATTGATAAGTGCTACGATTTTAAGCTAATAATAAAGTAGTTTTTCATTGGTATTAAAGTTTAAAAATTTACTATGCTTTTCTTTATTATAAACTAGGAATGATAAGCATTTTTATTTTACTATTTGCTTTAAAAAAATAGAATGAAAATAATAAATTTATATTTTAATAAAGTAGTTTTGTGGATTTTAATAAAGTGGAAGAAAAATATTCTGATAGTTTAAGTCAGTATAACATAGAAAAAGAATTAACTAATCCAGATAAATTTTGACCATATAAATTTGAAGAAATCTTAGATATTTTTCAAATTATGGTTAAGTGAGTTTATAATTTAGAGTCAGAAGATTACAGGTCTTGATGAAACTTATTCCAGCAAGAGATAAATCAAATAGAGTGATTTAGAAATAATTTAATTAGTTATTTCAACCAAATCTTAAATTTTAAACTTGAATGAAATCCTCAATCTACAAAACAGACAATAGTTACCAGTATAAATAGCCATTATCAGAATACATTTTATATAATTGATAATATTATTACTAAATTAAAAACTAAAGAATTTTTAAATAAACCAAATTCAAAAGAACAACAAAAGGTATTATCAGAATTAAAGAAAGAGTTAGAAGCAGCTAAAAAAACAAACAAAGATATATCTAAAATTAATCAAGAATTAAGTGAGTCTTTAGATGAGGTAAAAAAATGAACAAAAGAAGTTTCTAATATAAAGACTCAAACTTGAAGTATTCAGGTTGCCTGATTTTTTAAAACACAATACGAAGAACATAGAAAAAATTCTATATGAGATGAAGAAGATAAATGATGGATATGAAAAAGAACTAAGTTTTATAAATGGATTTTATGTATAATTATATTCAATATATGATTATATATAATACTATGAATACTGAAAAAATTAGATTTAGTTTTTACTCCTGAATATTGAGTTTTAATGTTGTCTCTACTGGTAATTTTATACTTTGGATTGTTCTTTTCTACTAAAAATTATTATGTTGAAAAAGATTTAGAAATTGAAAATAAAAACAGAACGAATATAGCAAATACTCTAGATTTATTTTTATCTAGTCAGTATAGAGATGAAGATAAGTCAATCATTTTACAACATGCAATTAGAGAGCTTTTTTCAGACTTAAAAAGTAACTATACTTCTAATTCTGACACAAGTGAAAAGCTTCCAATCACTGAAATAACGAAGATTATTTCAAATGGTCAGAGTGGAAAAAGTAGTGGTTAAAAAATATGTATTAACAGATTTGTGAGAAAATTTTGTGCATTATACTATGGAAAAAATATTCAGAGTTTGAGATTAAAAAAATAAAAAAGAAATATTGAAAGTAAATACAAATGAATAGGCTATATTTTTTAATAAAAAAACTTTTATGGTAAGTTCTTCTAATTTAGTAAAGAAAACTGAGTTAAATTCCGTTACTAATAAGAGAAGACAGTACTGACGTTTTGTTCTTTCAATTTTATGAGTTATTCCTTGAGTTTGAGGCTTATTTTCTGCTATTGCCAATATTGATTGAGAAATACAACAATGAAAGATAAATGATATTCATAGGTTAGGTTTAGAGGAATATAAAAGTAAAATCAAAAAGGATAAGAAAGGTGAGTTACAGCATGTTGGCAATTTTTGTAGAACTCTTGTTTCTCATTTATCAAGAGGATATTGAGATGTTGTAATGATGACCAATGAAAGAGGGAGTTTTGAAAATTTTACCTTTATTGAAACAGAAATAGATTTTAATCCAGCTATGCTTCTTAATTTCTTGGAAGTTTCTGAATATACCTACGATCATAAGCAAGGAGGGTATAGTCTTGCGATTTATGATTTTTTAAATGTAGATAGGGAAATTGTTAAACGTATAGGTGATGTGCTTACTTCAACAAGCTGGAAATACAATGATGAATTTTATCATTTTTTGAATGAATATAAAAAGTCAGAAGATTATTTTATAAATCAAGATTTTGATGAAGGTGTATGTGAATTAAATGATCTTCGGCATAGTAGTAGCTTAGAGAGGTGGGATATTGAACTATATCATCAACTTGATTATTATAAAGAGATACTTAAAGAAGGTTATGATTTAAGTGAAAATAATAATCGGTTAGTTTGTGCATTTTATGAGCGAATTAATAATTTTCTGAAACTTAAAAAATATGCAGAAAACTATTTAGCTGAGGAGATTTATATGAAGCCTCTAGACTAGTGAGTATAAGCTCTGATAAGGTTATTAATTTATTTCTTTTTTCTTTTCTCTGATTTTGAATTTTTTTCTTCCTCTTCGTCTAAAAATGGTATTTTTCCATCATTGTTCTTAAAAATACCATAGGTAATGTTTGCTAATTTATAGAGTTCCTCTATTTTTTTTATTTTTTCTTCCTCACTCATATCGTATCACTCAAGATACTTCAATTTTTCTTTTAAATTTTTCATAAGGAGAAGTTAAGAATAAAAGCTTTTGTATTGCTATTTTTACGATTTTATATATATTTAGAATTTTGTAAAGGGTGGCTGTTTATAGAGAATTACAACTCTTTAAAGTTCACATTTTCAATTACGTTCAGGTATTTACCAATTATCTCAATCATTTTTTTGACAAAATCTTTTATTTTACTATACTCTTTTGCGTTCAGGGTGTGACTTACTGTAAATCAGACACCCCATTAAAAGTTTTTAAGTAAGAAGTTTCTAGTCCTAATACAAGCTTTTTACTCGAGAAATTTTTAAAAGAAAATAGTTTTATAAAAGCCTTGTAAAACCGCTTTTTCCTTTTAGGAGTTTATACACTGCATTCAATCATTTCTTCCTCTCTTGAATAAAAAGAGGGAAATATTTTGTGTAGTAATATTTTATTTTATAATTTTTAATGTCATTATGGCAGATAACAAAGATATAGCTCTGTTTGAAGAGTTATTTAAAGAATCTCCTGAAATTAAATATCCGAAACAAGGAGAAGTTATTTCAGGAACTATCATTAAGATAGAAAAGAAAAATATTTTAGTAAATGTAAACAATCAATTTACTGGTCTTGTAGTAAACAAGGAAGTAGGTAATACGGTTGATCCAAGTACATTAGAATCTGGTCAAGAAATTGATGTAATGGTTCTTTGAGATAGTGTTGAGAGAGGTCTTTTAATACTATCACTCAAAAGAGCAAATCAAATTAAAAACCTTTCTAATCTTGCTAAATACAACGAATCATCAGAGGTAATTAACGTAAGACCTACGGAAGCAAATAAATGAGGTTTACTTGTTGATATTGATGGATTAAAATGATTTATTCCTGTATCACAATTAACACCACTTCACTACCCAAGAGTAGAATGAGCTGATCCTGAAAAAATTCTTGAACACTTAAACGGTCTTATTGGTCATGATTTTAAGGTAAGAGTTATAAATGTTGATGAAGATGGAAAGAAGATAATCTTTTCTGAAAAAGCTGCAATGGAAGAAAACAGAGAAAAAGCACTTGGAGACCTAAAAGAGGGTGCAACTGTTGAATGAGTTGTAAGTGGTATATTATCATATGGTTTATTTGTTACATTTGATGGATTAGAAGGTTTAGTTCATGTATCTGAAATTGATTGGGGACATGTAAATGATCCTTCAAAGTTTGCTAAAGTATGAATGAAAGTAAAAGTAAAAGTTATAGGACTTGATAGTGAAAAAATTTCACTATCAATAAAGAGACTCAAGCCAAATCCTTGGGATATACTTGCGAGCAAGTATAAACTTGGAGATTCAATCGTGGCTCCAATTTCAAGAATATCTAAATTTGGTGCATTTATGGATTTAGAAGGAGGTATTCAAGGTTTGATCCATTTATCTGAAATCTCTCACGGTGTGGTTAAGGATATTAGAGACTATGTAAAAGTATGAGAAGAAGTTACTGCAAAGATTATTAACTTTGAACCTATGAAAAAAAGAATAGGTCTTTCTCTGAAAGCTTTACAAGAAGCTCCAAAGACCCCTGTTAAGAAAGTATCGGAAAAATGAGAAGAAGATAAAATAGATGATGAAGTAGCTGAAACAAAGAAAAAACCAGCTGCTAAAAAAGAAACTACAGAAGAAAAAAAAGAAGATTAATTTCTTAAAAATATTTTTGGGAGTCCTGCTTGCAGGAACAGAAATATTTATTTAAAGACTTCAAACAAAAATGAAGTTTTGCTTATTAAAATAATTATATAAAGATGGATAAAAAAATATTAAATTCGATGTTCGATAATTTATTACATATTGGTAATAAATCTAATTACTGGAACCCTAAAATGAAACCATATATTTATGGTTCTGTGAATGGAGTACACGTTATAAATCTGGTACAAACTGCAAAAAAATTAGAAGAGGTAAAAACTCAACTCAGAGCTCTTGCATCTGAAGGAAAAAAGATTCTGTTTGTTGCTACAAAGCTTCAAACAAGAGATACATTTTCTAAACTAGCTATTGAGACAGGTCATTACTATGTTACTGAGAAATGGGTACCATGACTTTTAACAAATTTTAAAACAATAAAGAAGAGAATTGCTACATACTTGAAATTATTAAGGGATTCAGAAACTGGTGCATTTAAGGTTCTTACCAAAAAAGAAGCTGCTGCAAAAATGCTTGAATTAGAAAAACTTGATAGAGCATTCAGATGATTAAAAGATATGAAAAAAGTACCTGAAGTACTTTTCGTAGTTGATGGAGTATATGAAAAACAAGCGGTAAAAGAAGGAAGAGGACTTAAAATAGATACATTTGCAATTTTGAATACCAATGGTGATGATACTATTCTCACCAATGCAATTCCAGCAAATACAAACTCTGTAAAATCAATAGACTTTTTAGCAAACGAGTTAAAACAAGCTTTATCAAATGTAAAGATAGTAGCAAAAACTCCAGTAAAGAGAATCAATACTTCCGCTCCAGCTGCTGCTAAGAAAGAAGTAGTAGAGGCAAAAGCTGAGACAAAGGCTCCTACAGCTGCTAAAAAAGAGGAAGTAAAAGAAACTACTCCAAAAGCTGAAAAAAAAGCTCCTGCTAAGAAAGCACCTGCAAAAAAAACAGCTGCTAAAAAAGAAGAGACTACTGAGGAAAAATAATACTTCCTAAATTGTTGTTATATGGCCGTTAAAAAAGAAAAAGCAAATAACGAAAAGTTTAAAAATGCTATTTGTTATATTCCTTTTGTATCTATTGTTCTTTTCTTCACTGAGGAAAAAAAGAGTAAAGAACTCTTTAAGAATATAAAGTATGGAACGTTTTTACTTATTGGCTTTATTGTTATTCGTTTTCTCATAACGGGTATACTTTTGTTACCCATATGAGGATTACTATTTTTGATTTATGCTTGAATATCAATATTCTTTTGATATAAGGCATATTCTTGAGAAGATGTAACGATAGAGTATATAGACAAGTTTGAGGAAAAAGTAAAAGAAAATATAAAATAATTTATTATTTAATTTAAAGAACTATGGCAATTACTGCTGCACAGGTAAAAGAATTGAGGGAGATCACATGAATTGGAATGATGGAATGTAAAAAAGCATTAGTAGAAACTGATGGTGATATGGATAAAGCGATTGATGAATTAAGAAAAAAAGGTTTAGCAAAGGCTGCAAAAAAAGCTGATAGAGAAACTACTGAAGGAGCTATAAAAATTATTACTGATCAAGGGAAGGCATATGTAGTATCTATTTCTTGTGAGACAGATTTCTTGGCAAACTCTGATAAGTTTAAAGCGATGTTAGAAGATATTGCAAAATTTTTACAAGAGAACGGTGCTGATTCAAAAGAAGCTGCGCAAGAAAAAATCAATAAAGACTATGCTCTTGAATTATGAGAAAATCTACAAATCAAAGAATACCAAGTAATTGAGGGGGGAACTGCTTCTGCATATGTTCACTCAAATGGTAAGATTGCTGCTCTTATACTGGCTAAAAATGATGGGGAGGATGTAGAAAAATTAAAACAAGTTGCTATGCACGTTACTGCTTCGAATCCAGAATACCTAAAAGCTGATGATATTTCTGACGAAGTAGTTGAAAAAGAAAAAGCTATTCAGTTAGAAATAATGAAGAATGATCCAAATATGGGTTCAAAACCAGAACAGGTTTTAGTTAAAATTATTGAAGGGAAAATGGGGAAATTCAAATCTGAAATTTCTCTTCTAGAACAAGCTTTTGTTATTGATCCTAATACTAAAGTTAAGAATTTTATCGGTGAAGATACTATTGAATCTTTTTATAGATTTAGTGTATAATAACTAATCTCTACCCCCTCTTGGGGGTACTTAGTCCCATATTTCAACGGTTAGAATGCAGGACTCCAAATCCTGCGATCTAGGTTCGATTCCTAGTGGGACTGCCATTAAAAAATCAAGTAAAAAAGGCTTTAAATATTCGCTATTTGAAGCCTTTTTTGATAGCATTAAAATGTTCGATTCCTATCAGGTATCATTTTATAGAAAATCCTGATTTTTCCTTTAAAATAAGGGGGGAATATTAGTTCGCTACATTATAATATCTACTCTTTGTGTATGTATTGTAGATAATGCTCCAAAACAGCTAGCTTTTTTTCTTTCTCAAACATATTGTTTCATAATTCTTCTCATTCTTTAATTTCATCTTGCAGTATTTTTACGTATCAATATAAATCAGCGGTACTAACTTTATTATCTTTTGTTTTTTTCCTCATTTCATTTTCAAAAGCTTCATCAATCATAATTATTTTTATGAGTAAATAAGTGGTGACTAGAATATATAAAACTGCAATAAAGTCAAAACTTCCTCAGTTTTGACTCCATATCGTCTAGCTTCTTATATAATGAACTTATTTTACTTTTTTTACTATCAATTCTATCTTCAAATTTTCTTATAGATTCACGGAGACTGCTTTTCCACTTATCTGATACTGTATATAATTTTTGCTCTTTATCTTGCTTTATATCTTTGTCTTTCCAAATGCTATCATCAAGTCTATCGATAGAATTTTTGGTTCGCTGTATATTATCTCTTAACCTTTCGTCTTCATTTTCTTTGTTTTACCTCTCGCTCTCTTTTTCTCTCCTCCCACTCCCTTTGTTTTCTTTCCCTAACCACTCCTTGAATTTTATGAATCTCACTAAAGTATTCCTGTATCTTTTCAAAAAGATACGTTCTGTCATCAGGTTTAAATTTCTTTCCTTTTGTACTTTGTTGAACTTTCTTTAATTCTGTTTTTTTATCAAAAAATCTTGAATTACTATTTATAGAGTTTTCGATTCTTTTATACTGTTCTAAATATTGAGAGTAGTTACTTTTGCATTCTTTTTCGTATTGCTCTTGAAAGACTTTTCTTCTTTTATTAAGCAATTCCCACACATTCTGAAACCGTTTTCTGATTTCTTCTCTTTCTTTTTTCGGGAGCATGTACTTTTTAGCATCATCTTGGTATTTCTTTAATAATTCATTTGCTTTTCGCAGGTCTTCTAAGGAAGAAATTAGATTATTTGCTTCACAGGTTATATTATAAGCCTTTGAGTAGTTATCTTTTATTTTATCTTGGAATTTCTGATGAACACTATCTCTAATATAGTTGATCTTATCAAAAAATTGCTTTTTATCATCCTTTGTTAAGGGTAACGATTTAACTTTATTGATGATGCCTCTTAGATTCTCATTAAAAGACTTTTGACCTTGGAAAATATTATTTTCGTTGCTTTGCTGATTTTGTAAGTTATTAATTTCACTTAGTATATTATCGTAATTTTCAGCATACATACTCTCTCCTGAGCCTGAAAAATTCGCATATCTAAAATCATTATGGGATATTGTAATGCTTTGCTGAAATTTTGCATTATTATGTGCTGTTTTATGGCATTCATTGCATATTAGCACCGCATTATCAATAGAAGTTTCTCCTCCATCTTTCCATCTTAATATATGATGATATTGATGCTCAATTTGTTTTATGTGTCTTCCACAGTCACCGCATTGACCATTTTGCCTTAGCCATATGATTATATTCTGTTTATGTGTAAACCATCTCCCCATTTTTTATTAAGTAAATTTCTAAAAACTTAATAAAAAGGTAATATTTATTTTTAAAGATATCAATCTGAAATCATTATTCAACTTTTTCTAGCTCATCTAATAACTCTAAAAGTTCGCTCTTACTTACTCATTGGGACTGCCATTAAAAAATCAAGTAAAAAAGGCTTTAAATATTCGCTATTTGAAGCCTTTTTTTAGTTTAATAATTTGTTCGTTTTATTGTTAGCATAAGTAAAAAATCTAATTGATATTTCAAATTTCCTCGCATTATATTTTGATTTTTAATGCATAAATTATAGTATATATCTGAATAATTCCTATTTTTTTATATGAAAGAGAATAACATTGCATTTATTGATGCTCAAAACCTCCATTTATGAACAAGTTCAGATAACTGGAAAATAGATTTTAAGAAGTTTCATATCTACTTAAAAGATAAATTCAAAGTAAATGAGATTTATTTCTTTTTGGGTTTTTTAGATGAAAATCAACAGAAATTTTATACAAATGTTCAAAGAGCTTGATTCATATTAGTTTTTAGAGAACATACTTCCCATATGAAAGGGAAGAAAAAGTGAAATGTAGATGTTGATATCGTTTTTGAAGTTATGAGAAGGTTAAAGGATGAAAATGATTTTGATAAAGTATTGTTAGTTACAGGTGATGGGGATTATATTAAATTAGTAAATTATTTAATAGAACAAAAATTATTGAAGAAGATTCTTTTTCCTAATAATAAATACTCATCATTGTATAAGAGAATTAAAAATGTTTATTGAATGAATTTATGAGATGAGAGAGTCAAGAAAATGATTGAATTTAATAAAAAATAAAAGAGATGTCCGGAAGCACTTACACTTTTAGGAATCTCTTTTGTCGTGATACATAGTTATTATATCATAAATTTAAAAAAATCAAAATTTTTATGTTAACAGGTAGGATATTAATATCTTTCTAACTCATCCAACAACTCAAAAAGTTCGCTCTTACTTACTCATTGGGACTGCCATTAAAAAATCAAGAAAAAAGGCTTTAAATATTACCTATTTAAGGCTTTTTTTGTTTTATTCATGTGGAATATATATTTTTGCTTTTTTTCTACGTCTAAGTATATTAGATTTAATATTTCCTAACTTCTTTTTATGAAAAAAATATTTTTTGTACTTTTATGTAGTATTATTTTGACAAGTTGTATTTGAACTACCCCTCAGGATAATATTGAAAGTACAGTAGTAGCTACTGGAAGTAATGAAAATCTTGAAGTTGAAGGTTTGCAGGGTAGTGTAAATGACTCATCAATTGTGGACGAGGCTTCTGAGTCTGAAAATGTATTAGATGATGAACTAAAGATAGATGATATTGAAGAACAAGTGAGTTCAAAAGATGTTGATATGGAAATAGAAGTAATTGATACAGACGATGGAGTAGTGGAGAAAAAGGAATGAGAAAATGTAGTTTCAGAGAAGAAGGCTATTGAACCTGACCTTACGTATTGGTTAAAGCAATATTATCCAGATACTGATGTAAGAAAATCAAGAATATTATATGAAGAAGATAAGTATGTTTATTGAGATTATTTGTATTGGAATGATTATCTGGAAGATTATTCAATAAAATATTTTTTCGGAGTAAAAAAGAAAACTAGGTATTTAATTTTTAAAGATATTGACCCGTTGTATCATGCATATTGTTCAACTTTTGAAAGCTTACCGGTTAATTTTATTCCAGATTGTGTAGATAATAATTCTAATATAGTCTTTACTAAGAATCCTTCTGTTTTTTATAAATGAATGACAGTCGAAGATAGAAAAATAGTTCATGATATGATGTGAATTTCAGATTCGTGAGAAGAGTATGAGGGTAAAACCTACTGTCTTATAAGTGATATAAGTTATAATTATATTGATGCTGGTTGTCATGCTGTCTGAGGTATTTGATGATTCAGGTTGGTTTACTGAAAAAAAGATTGAAGATGGGGGGAAGCCTTTTCATGACATGATATTAACGAAGTATCTTGATTAGAATTTAAAGTGGTAGTTAACGATGATGGAAGTTATGAAAAGGTTTTTTCTTTTACAAAATTTCAATCTATATCTGAAAATAATGTTGATATTAATGATTCACAAGACGAGATTAATATATTAAAAGGTAAAGATGAGAATACTGATATTACTGACTTATTAAAGAATATTTATCCACATCGTGATATTATTAAATCAAGAATATTATACGAAGAAGATCAATATGTATATGGTGACTATCTTATATATGTTGATGATTCTTATGATGACTACTATAATTGATATGATATACTCTATTTCTTCTGAATGAAAACCGGTGATACCTATTCAATTTTAGATGATCTTAGTATTCGTAGTACATATTGTAGTGAGTTTACTCCCTTGCCTGTAAGTCTCGTACCAGATTGTTTTGATAATAATTACGATGTTGTATTTACAAAAAACTCTTCTTTGTTTTACAATGGTATGAGTTTGGAGGATAGAAAAATAGTTCATGAAAAACTTTGAAGAGAAAAATGAACAAACGGTACTAGTAAAGAGATTTATGCTATGTATGATATTGGTGAAAACTATATTGGTTCTAACCTTTCTATGGCATGAAGTTCTTGATGAATTGGAGCAATTTTATGAAAGAAGAATGGAGAATGGATATGAGTATATACTTGATTTGAACCAGAATATGAGTCTTGATGGAAGTTTAAGATTATAATAGATGAGGAAGGAGGTTATAAAAAGATTTTCTCTTTTACAGATTCTTAAAATCTATTCCCTCAATTATGTAGATATACTTATCAATTATCTTAATCATTTTTCTAACAAAAACTCTCATTTTATATCACTTTAGGGTTCCAAGTTTTTTCTTGTTAGACTGCCATTTAAGATTTAAAACAAAAACTACTTAATTATTTAAGTAGTTTTTGAGTTTTGAATCTTCTAAAAATTGATTTATATATAAAACTATATATAATCTTTAATGATTTACAATATAATATCTGGAATTATGGAATGAAAAACCAGCAAAGATTTGAAAAAAGAATTACATAAATATGTTTTACAAACAGCTGATGAGTTAGTTGTAGAATTAAAAGTAAACAAGAGGATTTATGTATGAAGTAATTTATAACATTAAGGCAGAAAATAAAATTAAATCTTTCATTAAATCATATAAAAATATATTTTTGAAGACTTATACAGATACAGGGTTATTTTATGAAGATTTAATAAGGCAAAACTATATAAATAATTCAGAAAAATTTTATAATGAAATAATTGATAAAATAGATGATTTGTTTGTTGAAGAAAAGATACTTTGATACAAGGCTTTGGATAATATGGATTTACAGACCATAATAGTAGTTTGAAACTTTAAGTTATTTGTAGTATTCTCAGAAAATTCAGCAAAAAAAGTTAGATTTATAGAGGATATAGAGTTTCATAAAAAATAAAAAGTATAATAAGTTTATATTTTATCTAGCTCATCCAATAGCTCCAGAAGTTCGCTCTTACTTATGTATTGGGACTGCCATTTAAGATTTTCACTAAAACTCTCATTTGAGGTTTTTTTTGTTGTCTTTCTAATGCGTAAAATCCAGTTAATTTAGGTGTGTGGTTATTTTTTCTCTCGTATTTTTTATTATATTTTAGTGTGTAGTTATTTTTTACGTTGGACTGCCATATAAATTTTGAAACAAAAAAACACTTAACTTTTTAAGTATTTTTTAATATCTAAAAAAGAAAACACCTTAATTGAACTGCCCCCACTAAAGTGTAGTGGAAATAAAAAAGAGTTTTTAGTTTTCTAAAAGATGATTTCTGTATTGAACAGGAGTCATTTTTTTTCTGTTCCATTGAGGTCTTTTGTTATTATATTCA
>Ga0228670_1001118_pt1 | contig 12444 bp, 10 predicted proteins | sample 85DmetaG_FD_182785 | JGI IMG/M metagenome (GOLD analysis project Ga0228670, IMG submission 182785) | Seawater microbial communities from Monterey Bay, California, United States - 85D | ecosystem: Environmental > Aquatic > Marine > Coastal | place: USA: California | collected 2016-10-13
CTGAACGCCAAAAGCTGCACCAGCCCCAAGGCGTTCAGGCTGCCAATGCCTGTCACGAGCTGGTAACCAGATATGCCGAACAAAAGCACAATCAGCGCAACCGCAAACGGCACGCGAAAGTAAAGTCCCAGCGCACCGAGCATCGGCACAAGCGACGAAAGCAAATAGAACGGCGCATAGCCAAACTGGGTAAACTCATAAAAGCGCAGCCCCGCCACAGCGACAAGATAGAGCACAATCACATAAAGCACGGCCCCCAGCTGTCCCTTCGGATGCGCTTGCGCCATCTTGCGGCTGACATAGACCCAGCGCTCGCCCGTCACTGGGTCGCGCACGCCATAGTCAAACTGTCCTGTCTCGGGCATCTCTTTCATCGGTTACATCCGGAACACGCCAAAGCGTGTCTCCTCAATCGGTGCATTCAGAGCCGCGCGCAGCGACAGCGCCAAAACATCACGACTCTTGCGCGGATCAATTATACCATCGTCCCAAAGCCGCGCGCTGGCATAAAGCGGATGCGCCTGCTCTTCAAACATATCAATCGTCGGCTGCTTAAACTTGGCCTCCTCCTCGGCAGACCAAGTGCCACCCGTGCGTTCGATACCGTCGCGCTTAACCGTGGCCAAGACGCCAGCCGCCTGCTCGCCCCCCATCACAGAAATACGCGAGTTCGGCCAACTCCAAAGGAAGCGTGGGCTATAGGCCCGCCCTGCCATGCCGTAGTTGCCCGCCCCAAAAGAGCCGCCCACCAGCATGGTAATCTTTGGCACAGAGGTTGTTGCCACCGCTGTCACCATCTTCGCACCGTGGCGCGCGATGCCCTCGTTTTCATACTTACGGCCAACCATAAAGCCTGTGATATTTTGCAAGAACACCAGCGGGATCTTGCGCTGGCTGCAAAGCTCAACAAAATGCGCGCCCTTCTGGGCCGCTTCGGAGAACAAAACACCGTTGTTGGCGATGATCCCCACAGGACAGCCCTTCACATGGGCAAAACCAGTGACAAGCGTCTCGCCATAGCGTGGCTTGAATTCATCAAAGCGCGAGCCGTCCACCGTGCGCGCAATCACTTCGCGAATGTCATAAGGCGTGCGCAAATCCGCGGGAACAACTCCAAAAATCTCTTCGGGGTCATAGGCAGGCTCCTCGCTCGTCTGCCAGTCCACGCTCATGGGCCGCTGACGGTTCAAATGGCTCACGGCACGACGCGCCAGCGCCAAAGCATGCGCATCATCTTCTGCAAGATAATCCGCCACACCCGAGAGGCGCGTATGCACATCCCCGCCACCCAAGTCTTCAGCTGTGACAACCTCGCCCGTCGCCGCCTTTACCAAGGGGGGGCCTGCCAAGAAGATTGTCCCCTGCTCTTTAACAATGATGGTCACATCAGACATGGCAGGCACATAAGCGCCCCCAGCCGTGCAAGACCCCATAACCACGGCGATTTGCGGAATACCCTTGGCGCTCATCTGAGCCTGATTGTAAAAGATCCGCCCAAAGTGGTCACGGTCAGGGAAAACCTCGTCCTGCTGCGGCAGGTTCGCCCCACCACTGTCGACCAAGTAGATACAGGGCAAGCGGTTCTCCTGCGCAATCTCTTGGGCGCGCAGATGCTTCTTTACCGTCATGGGGAAATAGGTGCCGCCTTTAACGGTGGCATCGTTGCAAACGATCATGCATTCCTGCCCCGAGACCATACCGATCCCCGCAATCACCCCCGCCGCAGGCGCGGCATTGTCATACATCCCATGCGCCGCCGTCGCGCCGACCTCCAGAAAAGGGCTCCCAGCATCCAAGAGGTTGGCCACACGGTCACGCGGCAGCATCTTGCCACGGCCCACATGCCGCTCACGCGAGCGTTCACCGCCCCCCAGCGCTGCGGCCTCCGCCGCCTCTCGGACAACACGTAGAGCTTCAAGATGCCCCTCGCGGTTGGCCTTAAACTGCTCGCTCGTCGGGATCGCTTGGCTTTGCAACTTCATGTCTTTTCCTCCTCGGCAGCCCGTGCCTTCAACTCTTTGCGGATCACCTTGCCAGTAACAGTCATCGGCAAGGCCTCCAGAAACTCCACTTCGCGGGGGTAGCTATAGCTCGCCAGCCGCGTCTTGACCCATGTTTGAAGCTCCTCAGCGCTCGCCTCGGCTCCATCTTTCAAGACAACATAAGCCTTCACAATCTCGTGGCGCAGCGCGTCGGGCTTACCCACAACCCCCACAGTCGCCACCGCGCTATGGGTCATCAGGCAATCTTCAATCTCCGCAGGACCAATCCGATAACCCCCAGAAGAAATCACATCATCCTCACGTCCAAGAAAACGAATGAAATCGCCTTCCATCACACCGCGATCCCCCGTCACAAGCCAGTCGCCACGAAACTTCTCAGCCGAGGCCTCAGGCTTGTTCCAGTATTCCAACATCATACTCGCCGCACCGCGCTTCACGGCAATGTCTCCCTCGCCGTCCGTCACTTGGCCAGCTTCGTCAATCACGGCCACATCAAACCCCGGCACAGCCTTCCCCGTCGCCCCACCCACAGGCGCAAACAGCGCTCCACAGGAGGACACAGACATGTTGCACTCGGTCTGCCCATAAAACTCGTTGATGCTCACCCCAAAGGCCTTGCGCCCCCATGCGAGCATCTCCGCGCCGAGCGGCTCGCCACCAGAGGCCACCGAGCGCAGCCCAGATATCTCCTGATCCGCCACCTTCAACATTCTGAGGGCCGTGGGCGGGAAGAACACATTGCGCACTCCCCCTTCTCGGCAAATCCGCTCCGCCTCACTCGCGGTAAACTTGGGCAACCGCGCAGCCACCACAGGCACACCCAGCGCCAAACCCGGCATCAACACATCAAACAACCCACCGATCCATGCCCAGTCCGCAGGCGTCCAGATCACATCGCCGTCTTGGCCGAGAAAATCATGGCTCATCTCAACACCAGGCAAATGCCCCGTCAGCATCCTATGGGCATGCAGCGCTCCCTTGGGCTTGCCTGTGGTTCCACTGGTGTAGATCAAGACAGCTGGCTCTTCACTGCCCGTATCCACCATCGGCACATCGCCCTCAGGCAGATCATAAGGCAAGAGAGCCTCCGCCAAGCCACCGAGCATCTCAGCACCTTCCGCATCCGTCACAACAAGCGTTAGCCCACTGTCCCCGATACGGCTCTCCAAAGCATCGCGCGCGAAAAGCTTGAACAGCGGCACAGAAATCGCCCCGATCTTCCAAATCGCAATATGCGCCGCCGCACACCACGCATCCTGCGAGAACAAACCCCCCACACGATCGCCGCGACTCACCCGCGCCGACAAAGCCAGCGCCAGCCGCCCCGCCATATCGGACAACTCACCATAAGTGACCTCACGCCGCGCACCCGACAGATCAATAATCGCAACCTGCTCGGAGGGCTGCGCCAAAACCTGCGCCGCCATATTGAGCCGCTCGGGGAGCGCCCAGTGAAAGCCCTCCCGAAGCACCTCATATGTCGCGGCGCGAGGCAGCATCAGAGATACATCCCCATCAGCTCGCGGCCAATCAGCATGCGGCGGATCTCGCTTGTCCCCGCACCAATCTCCATGAGCTTGGCATCTCGGAACATGCGCCCGCAGGCGTTGTCAGACAAGAAACCCGCACCGCCAAAGGCCTGTACGGCCTGATGCGCCACAACCATGGCCTCCTCAGACGCATAAAGACAACACGCAGCCGCATCCTGACGGGTGATATCGCCACGGTCGCAGGCGCGCGCGGCTTCATAAACGTAAGCCCGTGCGGAGTTCATCTTGGTATACATATCGGCAATCTTGCCCTGCATCAGCTGGAAGTTGCCAATCGGCTGACCAAATTGCTTGCGCTCGGCCATATAGGGCATGACCTCGTCCAGACAGGCCGCCATGATCCCCGTGCCGATGCCCGCAAGCACAACGCGCTCGTAATCAAGCCCAGACATAAGCACGCGCACGCCCTTGCCCTCTTCGCCAAGGATATTCTCAAACGGCACTTCAACGTCTTCAAACACCAGCTCCGCTGTATTGGAGCCGCGCATCCCGAGCTTGTCAAAATGCGGGGACGTGCTGAAGCCTTTCATCGATTTCTCAACAATGAACGCAGTGATGCCCTTGGGCCCCGCGTCAGGATCGGTCTTGGCATAGACCACAAGCGTTTCCGCGTCAGGGCCGTTGGTGATCCAGTATTTGGAGCCGTTCAGAACAAAGCGATCATTGCGCTTCTCGGCTCTGAGCTTCATCGAAACAACATCTGAGCCAGCGCTCGGCTCCGACATCGCCAAAGCGCCGACATGCTCACCGCTCAAGAGCTTGGGCAGATACTTCACCTTCTGCTCATGGGTGCCGTTTAGCTTAATCTGGTTCACACAGAGATTGGAATGCGCGCCATACGAAAGCGACACAGAAGCGCTGGCGCGCGCGATCTCTTCCACAGCAATCACATGCGCAAGATAGGACATGCCCGCCCCGCCGTATTCTTCGGGTGTTGTAATGCCAAGCAGACCAAGCTCACCCATCTCTTGCCAAAGTGCGTTGGGAAATTCGTTGGTCTTGTCAATCTCAGCCGCCATCGGCTTGACGCGCTCTTGCGCCCAACGATGCACCATCTCTTGCAGGGCGTTCACATCCTCGCCCAAATCAAACTTCATTGATCCCATGAACATGAGCTTGCTCTCCATTTATTGAACACTTGTTCATTTCTTAACGCAGGCCGCGATTCGTGGCAACCGTTAAGGCAGGCAGAACGCTTCACCCCACGCGCTGCGCGCGCAGGGTGAGCAACTGAGGGACGCTGCCCCCAGACCACCTGAGATATTTTAGAAAGAAGAAACAGCTAAAGGGCGAGCGCTTGGCCGCCAATGGCGTGGATTACTCCGCCGCCTGAAAAACAGCGCTGACCTCGGCCTTGATAATCCGCGCGATCAGCTCACAATCTGCAAGGCTAAAGGTCAACGGCAGGCGCATATCGACAACGCCCTTCAGAATTCTATCGCTTTTGGGCATCGGCGCGCTTGGCGCATAGCGCCAACTGTCATAGCGACTGGTGAACCCCTTTGGCTCAGCCCCACCAAACCATTTAAGCTCAACACCGCGCGCCGCACAGCGCGCAAGCACGTCTGCGACGGCCGCATCAGACCAGTCCAACAGAAGAAACTGGATCGAAGAGCCAACATAGTGCTCCTCCTCTGGCCGCCAAACGACTGTCAGACCCGCTGTCCCGCTGATCCCAGCCTCAACAGCACGATATCGCGCATTCCATGCCTCGCACTGGCTCTCTAGCCGCGCCAGCTGCGGGCGCAAGATGGCCGCACGCAAATGATCCATGCGTCCAGAAACATTGGGCGTCTGGTATTTGATCTCAGCAAAGGCTTCAGGCGGCGGCGCAGCCACATGGCGCTCAAAAAGCATATAGGACCCCGAAAGCATGATGGCGCGCGCCGCAACTTCGGCATCATCCGTGATGAGCAGACCGCCCTCTCCCGAGTTCATATGTTTGTAGGTCTGCGTCGAGTAACACCCGATGATCCCGTCCGTTCCAGAAAGCCGCCCCTTCCAACGTGCACCCATTGTATGTGCACAATCTTCAATCACGCGGATGCCCTTGCTGTCACACAGCGCCATCAAAGCATCCATATCCGCAAGATGCCCCCGCATATGACTGAGCATTAGCACATCCGCCTGATCGGCCTTGGCCGCAAGATCTTCAAGATCAATCGTCAGACGTTCGGTCACCCCGACAAAAATGGGCACAGCTCCAACGCTCGCAATCGCTCCGGGCACAGGTGCCAGCGTGAAGGCATTGGTCAAAACCTTATCGCCTGGTTTCACCCCAAGCGCACGCAAGGCGCAGCCCATGGCATATCCGCCCGAGGCCACAGCAAGGCAGTATTTCGCCCCCATTGCCGCAGCGAACTCCTGCTCAAGATGCGCGACTTCGCCCAGCTCGCCCTCTGCAAGGTTGTAACGATGCAACCGCCCCGTACGCATCACTGCAATTGCGGCTTCGATCCCCTCTTCAGGGATTGGCTCTTGCTGTGTGAAACTGCCTTTAAATATCTCGCTCATGCAGCCTTATCGCGCCTCTCTCATGGGTGCGTCAATCACCCAGTCCATGATTTCAGTTTCCCAAAAATCCAGTTTTCAAACCCACGAAGACCCTAACGCAGAAGCGCACGCGCGATCGCTGGCAAATCCGCAAAATCATGCAGCAAGGCTTCTGGCTCAAGTGCAGCCATATCTTCGCCAGACGGTCCGAATGTAACCAAGACCGACGGCACCCCCGCTGCGCGCGCAGTATTGCGGTCAGTGTCGCTATCACCCACCAACAGACAGCGCTCTGGATGCCCGCCCGCACGGCGCGCCGCCTCAAACAATGGCTCAGGGTCAGGTTTGCGCACAGGCAGCGTATCCGCGCCCACAAGGCTCGCAAAGCGGTCGAGCGCCCCCAAGCGGCGCATCAGCTCCACAGCCAACGCTTCGGGTTTATTCGTACAGATCCCAACGCCAAAGCCATCTAGCTTCAAAGCCTCCACTGCGTCCAATGCCCCGTCATAAAACACGGTACGCCGGTCTAAATCTGCAGCATAGGCCTCAAGCAGCACAGGATAAAACGCCTCAACCACCGCCTCATCAGGCCGCCCGAGCCGCTCAAGCCCGGCGCGCAGCATAAACTTCCCCCCACGCAAAGCGACGCCCGCATCAGCCTGCGTGAGCACATCGCCCTCGCCCATCTGCTGAAAGCAAGCGTTGGCCGCAGCGAGCAAATCGCCACTGGTGTCCGCCAATGTGCCGTCCAAATCAAAAATAACCGTTTCCATGTTAACACTCCCTTTGACATATCCCGCAACAATGCTTGATACGTGCCCCCTTGTGCTCTGCTCTAGAGCGGATAAAACGGGCCAGACTAAAAAAGGCAAGTAAAACCCATGAGTATCAACCTGGTTATTCTAGCCGCGGGCAAAGGCACGCGGATGAAATCTGACAGCGCAAAGGTGCTTCACAAGGTTGCGGGGGCGCCACTGCTGATCCACGCAATGAAAGCTGGCACCAGCCTTGAGCCACAAAATATTGTGATTGTGGCAGGCCATGAAGCCGACGCCGTGAGCGCCGCGGCTCTTGCCTATGACGAGAGCGCCCAGATTGTTCTGCAAACAGAACAAAAGGGCACGGGTCACGCTGTTCTCTGCACCAAAGATGCGCTCCAAGGCGCCACGGGCGATTTGCTTGTCCTCTATGGTGACACACCGTTTATCAGCCCCGAAACACTCGACACCATGCGCTCCGCCCGCGCGCGCTTTGACGTTGTGGTGCTCGGCTTTGAAGCCGCTGACCCCGCCCGCTATGGCCGCCTTGTGATGGATGGCAATACGCTGGAACGGATCGTTGAATTCAAAGATGCGTCAGATGAAGAACGCGATATAAGCTTCTGTAATAGCGGAGTTATACTCTGCTCAACAGCACATATGTTTGAGCTGCTCGCGCAGGTTACAAATGACAACGCAGGCGAGGAATACTACCTCACTGACATCATCGGTCTCGCTCGCGCAGCGGGCCTATCTGCCACTGCGGTGGCCTGTTCAGAGGCAGAAACCATGGGGGTCAACTCCCGCACGGATCTCGCCGCCGCAGAGGCTGCTTTTCAGGCCCGCGCCCGCGCTGATGCGCTCGAAGCAGGTGTAACACTCACTGCCCCCGAGACAGTTTTCTTTGCCCATGACACATACATTGGCCCAGATACAATCATCGAGCCCAACGTGATCTTCGGCCCAGAAGTTACCATCGAAAATGGCGCCCACATTCGTGCATTTTCCCATCTCGAGGGCGCACATGTCAGTCGCGGGGCGGTTGTTGGCCCCTACGCCCGCCTGCGCCCAGGTGCGGAGCTGTCTGAAAACGTGCATGTCGGCAATTTCGTCGAGATCAAAAACGCGACCCTCGCTGAGGGTGCCAAGGCCAACCACCTTACCTATATTGGCGACGCCACAATAGGCGAAGGCACCAACATAGGCGCAGGCACAATCACCTGCAACTATGACGGCGTCTTCAAACATCACACCCATATCGGCGCACGCGCCTTCATCGGCTCGAACACCATGCTGATTGCGCCTGTGTCAGTGGGAGATGAAGCGATGACAGCCACAGGTGCAATCGTGAACAAAGATGTGCCCGATGGGGCCCTCGCGATCTCACGCATTCCGCAAGACAACAAACTAAATCTCGCGCGCAAGCTCTTTGACACACTCAGAGCCAAAAAAGCCCGGCAACAAAACGAGGACGAGTAAGATGTGTGGTATCGTAGGTGTTTTGGGCGAGCACGAGGCTGCGCCCCTTTTGGTGGAATCTCTCAAGCGGCTTGAATACCGCGGCTATGACAGCGCGGGCATTGCCACAGTCGACAAGGGTCGCCTTGGCCGCCGCCGCGCGGTTGGAAAGCTCGTCAATCTCTCCGACAGGCTGGTACACGAGCCCCTGACAGGCAAGGCTGGCATCGGCCACACCCGCTGGGCCACACATGGCGCACCCAATGAAAACAACGCCCACCCCCACAGCACGCGTCAGGTTGCCGTGGTCCACAACGGCATCATCGAGAACTACCGCGAGCTGCGCGAAGAACTTGCCGCCAAAGGCATCGGCTATGAGACAGACACCGACACAGAGACAGTCGCCCTGCTCACCCAAGCCTATCTGGACGAGGGCCAAAGCCCCCGCGAAGCCGCCCTCAGCACCGTCAGCCGCCTCACGGGCGCCTATGCCCTCTGCTTTCTCTTTGAGGGCGAGGAAGACCTGCTCATCGCCGCGCGCCAAGGCTCGCCTTTGGCAATCGGCTATGGCAGTGGCGAAATGTTCGTCGGCTCCGACGCCATCGCTCTTGCCCCGTTGACCGATCAGATCACCTATCTCGAAGAGGGTGACTTTGCTTTTGTGACACGCACGCAAGTCGAAATCCTTGATGCTGCACGCCGTCCTGCCAACCGCGAGATCAAAACTGTCGAAATTGAAACAGGCCAGATCGACAAAGGCGGCTACAAGCACTTCATGTCCAAAGAGATCGCCGAGCAACCGCGCGTTCTGACCGAGGTCATAGGCTATTACCTTTCCGATGACGCCACGCGCATCAATTTGCCTGAAAACGGATTTGATTTCAAAACGATAGACCGCCTGACCATGGTCGCCTGCGGCACGGCCTTCTATGCCTGCCTGACAGCCAAATACTGGTTTGAACAGATCGCAGGTATGCCCGTCGAAGTCGATATCGCATCCGAATTCCGCTACCGCGAGCCCCCCATCACCGAGCGCACAGCCGCGCTCTTCGTGAGCCAGTCAGGCGAAACCGCCGATACCCTCGCCGCGCTGCGCTACTGTGAGGGCAAGGCCGACAGCATTTTGTCCGTCGTAAACGTTCCAACAAGTTCAATCGCGCGTGAAAGCAATCTGGCTCTGCCAATCATGGCAGGTCCAGAAATCGGCGTGGCCTCTACAAAGGCCTTCACATGTCAGCTCACAGTGCTCTACCTGATGGCTCTCAAAGCCGCTCACGACAAAGGCCGCCTCTCGGACACAGAGCTTGCAGATCGCCTGTCTGAGCTGCGCAGCCTGCCCTCCGCAGTCAATGCGGCGCTTGCGCTCGACAAATCGCTCGCCCACGCGGGCCTCAAGCTTTCAGAGGCGCAAGATGTGCTCTTCTTGGGCCGCGGCCTGATGTATCCGCTCGCCCTCGAAGGCGCTCTAAAACTAAAAGAAATCAGCTATATACACGCCGAAGCTTATGCTTCTGGCGAGCTCAAGCATGGCCCTATCGCGCTGATTGACAAGAGCATGCCAGTGGTCGTCAAAGCCCCCCGTGATGCCTTGTTTGAAAAAACTGTATCCAACATGCAGGAAGTCATGGCGCGCGATGGCAAAGTGATCCTCATCACAGATGCTGCCGGCGCTGCCGAAGCAGGCGATGAAGCATGGATCACCATTGTGATGCCGACAGCCCCCGCGGCTCTTACACCCATTCTCTACGCCATTCCCGCGCAGCTTTTGGCCTATCACACAGCCGTTGCCAAAGGCACCGATGTGGACCAACCGCGCAATTTGGCCAAGTCGGTGACAGTGGAATAAATTTCGTAATATAAAATGTGAGGATGTTGATTACGGTTACGACATCAAAGTTGTGACCCAAATCCTCACATTAAAGGACATACCTGAAGACCAACTCAAACGTCTTCTATTGATTGAGACCCTTTATGAAGGGGGTCTCAATTCTGTTCAAATATCTGATTTTCTCAATAGTCATCAGATCTCCACCCCTACAGGTCTTTCCTACAACCCAAAAATTGTTTGGGTTACTCACAACAAATTCCAAAAAAGAAAAAAACGGATCAACAACACCCTAGTGTCTGTTGATCAGGACTACTTTTACATTAAAGAAGGAGTGAAGTTTTGGACCGTGTAGCAATTTATGGTCGAGTATCGACAACTGAACAGACCTCAGATAATCAGATCAATTTCCTTCAAGAAATCGTCAATCGAAACGGTTGGGAATTGGTCCAAACATATGTTGATGAGGGAATATCAGGGACAAAGGGACGAGATAAAAGACCAGAGTTTGATCGACTTTGTAAGGACATGGTGAGAAGAAAATTCAACCGAATTCTCGTATGGGACATCTCTCGTTTAGGACGGTCACTTCAACACTTGGTTGAGTTCTTAAATGATGTCCAGTCCGTCAATTGTCACCTATACATCCACCAATCGGGACTTGATACATCTACACCATCAGGAAGAATGATGTTTCAAATGGTTGGGGTCTTCTCTGAATTTGAAAGATCCATGATCTCCGAAAGGGTCAAATTGGGTCTTAAACGGGTTAAGTCCAAAGGGACCAAATTAGGACGTCCAACTAAGATCGACGACTTAACAAAAGAACAGGTTTGGAACATGGTAGATGAAGGGAAATCACTTTCTCAGATATCAAAAATTCTGGAAATATCAAAAATGTCGGTATCAAGAGTAAATCGAGAAAGAAATCCATGACTTTAGATTTAATTCTGGTAACATAATTTCTTATAAGAAATTATAAGTTGAGGATGGTCTTAAATGCCTGAAAAAGAACAAACATTTTCACTGATCCACACCCCTCACGGTCAAACACGACCAAACGAAGAATCGGATACCAAATTCTCATTCACAAATTTCTCAAAAGAATTTGACGGTCACATTGACAAGTCGATCAGGGGTTACTCAACCCTAAGACACGATGTTTTATCTCTCAGTCGATATTTCGTTGAAAACGATACAACCGTCTTAGACCTCGGTTGTTCACAAGGATCTCTTCTGAGAAAAATGTATGAAACCAATGATCATGTTTCAAATACAGAATATCTTGGAGTTGAGATTAACGATAGTTTTCAAGAACATTGGAAAGATGAGGATCGACTTAAATACATTGTAGATGACATCACTACGATGGAATTCCCGAAGGATCTTTCTCTTGTAACTTCTCTTTTTACTTTCCAATTCATCCCTGAAAGGAAAAGAGTTCCTTTGATGGAGAATATTTACGACAACCTTATTGAGGGTGGTGGTTTTGTATTCAGTGAAAAACTGTTGTCAATTGGTGGGAAGGTCCAAAATATGATGGAGTTCATGTATTACGACTACAAGAAAGAGCATTTCACCGAAAAAGAGATATTAGATAAAGAAATTGAACTAAGACATTTAGCAAAACTTACCAACGAAGACTTACTCATTAAACAATTGCTCGGTGTTGGTTTTCGTCAGATCCAAACTTTCTGGAGAAATTTCAATTTTGTTGGAATGGTAGCACTCAAACTTCCATCAAATAATTGGGATAAGAAATGAACGAAATCATCTCAAGAAACGAATTAACGATAGAAGAACACGTTCAAAGAATAAAACTGTGTTTGGATAGAACACGACAGTCGATATTTGACACAGTTATCTCGATTAAGGAATGTCGTGACCAAGTAGGTGATGAAGTTTTTCAGAAAGAAATATCAACACGATTAGGGATGAGTCCATCTACATTGAATCGGTGGTTGTCGATTGGTAACTCTCAATTTGTGATGTCACATCAAGATAAAGTTCCCACAACATTCACGGGTCTCTACTACCTCACACAATTAGAGAAAAAATATTCTGAATATTACTCTAGGGATGGTCTAGAACGTCTTGAGAAACTCTTACAAGATGGAAAGATTCATGAGAACACACAGCAAACAGACATTCAGGAAATTCTGAATAAAATTTCCAATCAAATTAAGAAACGTAAAAAAAAGGAACGTGAAAAAAATATCGTTGATCTTGTAGGTGGAAATATTGGGTCGAATGATAGATCAACAACACTGGATCAACTTATTGAAAGTAGATCAATGTTCCGTTGTCTTTTTGTTGACCTTCAAAAAGACCTAATTTCTAGATGGGGTGATCAAGGT
>Ga0228670_1001122_pt1 | contig 12425 bp, 11 predicted proteins | sample 85DmetaG_FD_182785 | JGI IMG/M metagenome (GOLD analysis project Ga0228670, IMG submission 182785) | Seawater microbial communities from Monterey Bay, California, United States - 85D | ecosystem: Environmental > Aquatic > Marine > Coastal | place: USA: California | collected 2016-10-13
AACAGTGGATTTGTACTAAAAGTAAGAAACATTAATCCACCAGTAAAAGACAGGATTGCAAGTGTGAATGCAAGTTTGAAAGCCACAGATGGAACTGTAAAATTAGTTGTAGATCCAAAGTGTAGAAACTTAATCAAATGTATAAGCAGTCAAGTGTACAAAGAAGGAACACAAGTTCCAGACAAAAGCGGTAACTTAGATCACATGAATGATGCATTAGGTTATCTAGTACATTGGATTAATCCTATTAGAAGAGATAAGCCAGAACACATGGACAGAAGTCCTCAGTTGTTTGGGCATTATTAAAAGGATAAATAACAAATATAGACTCAACAATTGATCACTGTTGAAAGTACTACCTTATAAGGAAAATATAATTATGTTAACATTAGAACAAATAGAACAAACCCATCCAAGCTACCAAGCAGTGGCTGAACAGGCTAATTATCATTACAAATCATATGTGGGTGGTGAATTGTATAAAAGTGGTAGTTACTTAACACAGTACATTGGTGAGAACCAAGCACCTGGAGACCAATATGGAAAGAGATTAAACTCAACACCATTAGATAATCATGTGCAAACCACTGTAGACATTTACAGAAGTTTCTTGTTTAGAACACTTCCCAAAAGAGAATTAGGACTGTTAATCAACAACCCGCTAGTTAATGCGTGGTTGTATGACACAGACCAAGAAGGACAAAGCATGGACAGTTTCTTAAAGACTGCCAATGATTTAGCAATGGTACATGGAAGTACTTGGATACTGGTAGATAAGCCAGCATACAAAGTACAAACACAAGCTGAAGCAATTGAGTTAGGTATCCGTGCATACGCGGCTATGTACACTCCACAAAATGTTTTAGATTGGTACTATGAAAGAAACATTGCAGGCAAGATGGAACTAGAATACATCAAAGTAAGAGAATCAGAGAATGATCAATATGTTACATACACCTGTTGGCACAAAGACTTAGTAGAGAAATACAAAGTAGCCAAAGATGAACAAGGTGATCTAAGTAAAATAGTTGAACACACTGAACATGAAAACCCACTGGGTTACATTCCATTTGTTTTCCATGCACCTCTCAAAAGCCCTACAAAAGGTGTAGGTATTAGTTTGGTAGCAGATGTAGCCAATCACCAAAAGTTCATATACAATTGTACAAGTGAAATTGAACAACATATGAGAGTGGCAAGTCATCCAACACTGGTTAAACCAACAAGTACAGATGCAGTTGCAGGTGCTGGTGCAATACTTAACTTAGATGAAAGTGTTGATCCAGGATTGAAACCTTATTTGTTACAACCTAGTTTAAGTACAACAGACAGTATCTTAAAAACTATTGAAAATAGTGTACAAGCAATACAACGCATGACACATACTTCAAGCATACAAGCAACAACAGGTTCACCAATGAGTGGTGTTGCATTACAAACGGAAAGACAGTTATTAAATGCAAAGCTGGCGGACATAGCTGACACACTCAAAGAAACAGAATACCAAATGTGGATTATGTGGTTAGATTGGCAAGCATTAGGTATGCCAGAAGACTTCATTATTGATTATCCAGATACATTTGATATGAGAGATGAACACTTAGAATTAGACTTCTTAATGAAGGCAAGAAGTGCAGGTGTATCAAACACTATGTTCCAAAATGAAATAAGCAAACAAGTAGTTGCACTCACAGTAGATGATGATGAACTACAAAGTAAAATATTAACAGATATGGATAAAGAAGACTTTGAACCACATGAAATGACAGACCCTATGAGTGGCAAGACAGTTGTTGCAGAAACATATGAACAACACCTAGCACTTGATGAAATGGGCTTTACACATGAGGGTGAATAAAGTTGGCATTCAATGTAAAAAAACATGATAAGGTAATTGACAAAACCTTAAATGAAATACAGGACAACATATTTGATAATGTTAAGGCATTGGAAAATCAAGTAGCTGATATTGTTGCACAGGAACTAACACCAGAAGCAACACGGCCACAGATTATGCAAGCATTTGAAACACACAGCAGAGAAGCAAGAAGTTCAGCAGCTCCATTAACAAATATCAGCAGTGATGTACTAGAACAAAGCAGCATTCCAACAGATAGTGCAGACTTTCAATCACAAAGTACACTGTTGAATGTAAGTGAAGATCAAATAAGCACTTCAATGACAAGTGGTGGTGAGGATGTTGTTAAAACAATAGTACTAGGAACTGTTGCAGGTATAGGTACACAAGCATTGATAAATCAAGTTAGAGGTAGAATAAGCGGAATAAACATGGATTCAAATGATCCAACAGTACGCAAAGCACAACGGCAATTGCGTAAGATGATGAAAACAGGTGGATACACTGCCGCAGAATATGCCAGTGTAAAGAACCGTATCAAACGCAATCTACCTGGCAATGTTAACACAGCCGCAAGCGTGGCAACACGCATGAGCACAGTTGTTGATAGTGTTGTACAAACTTTTAACAGTACATTTGTTAAAGGCCGTGCCAAACGCAATGAAATAGAAACATTTGAATATGTGGGTCCTATTGGTCCTACATCAAGACCATTCTGTCAAGGGATGGTAGGCAGTATTATGAATGAAGAAGAGATTAACGGTGTATGGGATAGTGAAAGTTGGGCTGGTAAAGAGCCTGGTGATCCTTTTGTTGTTGCAGGTGGCTACAATTGTAGACACTACTGGAACCCCATAGAACCCTAATGAGAATTTATCATAAATAGTGATAAATAAAGATATAAGAAGTAGATACACTAGTATCCAACCCTAACTTATAAAGGAATATTGACATGACAATTGATAATCATGGTGCAGAGATGCAAACTGAAACTGTAGACACTGGGGATACAGCAACAGGCCAAAATATAGACTCCCAGGTTGAAGCCGCTAAGACTTTTACACAAGAAGAAGTAAATTTATTAGTTGGCAAGCGTGTTGCCGCAGTTAACAAGAAGTTTGAAAATGTTAACTTAGAGGAATACAACGCACTCAAGAGCTTGAAAGAGCAAGTTGAGGAAGAGAAACTGATCAAGAAGGAAGACTTTCAAGGCGTACTTAAGAAGCAACAAGAAAAGTCAAATGGTGAAATCACTAGACTTAGAAGTGAGCTTGAAAAGATTAAGATTGATGGTGCATTAATTGATGCGGCATCCAAAGCCAAAAGTGTTGCACCTGATCATGTAGCTCAATTATTGAGAAGTAACATTCAATTAAGTGATGATGGTAGCGTAATAGTTACTGACTCAGAAGGAAAGCAAAGATACACAGATAATGCAGACCCTATGAGTGTGAATCAATTAGTAGAAGAATTCCTATCAAGTAACCAGTATTTTAAGAGTGCAGGTCCGTCAGGGGCAGGCAGTTTAGGCAATACAAATAATGCAGATCAACAGAGTTTTGATTTAGCACAACTTGATTTAAACAAGCCAGAGCACAGAGAAATCTATAAAAAGATGAAAGCTCAAGGCAAAGTTTAAATAATAACCATTTATTAGGAGAAATATAAAATGGCAAATTCAGCATACGGATCAGGCATCAACTTAGATGCAATGGTGGTCCCGGTACAAGCAGCAACCGTATTTGCAGCACAAGAGAATTCACTATACCTACCAGGTATCTTAATTCCAACAGTAAGCGTTCCAGCAGGATCAGCCTCAGCTCAAGTAGCAGTTATGGGTTCAGTAACAGCTGATTCAATTTCTGCAGAAGCAGCACCAGGTGTAGACTTTGAAACACTACTTCCTTCAGACACTAAGAAAACTATTGCACTAGACCTTCTAGCAGCAAGAACTGTTTTGCGTGACTTAGGTGGTATTGACACAGCAGACATGGGTAGAATCATGGGTAACGCTATTGCATCTAAAGTAGACGCATTAGTATCAGCACAACTTGGTGCATTAACAGCCCAAGAAGCAACAACTAATCTACTAGATGAAATGTATGAAGCAATTGGTACAATCCGTGCCGCAGGTGAAACAGGACCACTTAACTGTGTAGTTTCAGCAGCAGCATACCAAGGCTTTATGACAGTTATTGGTTCATCAGCATTTGCAGGTGGAGACACACAAAACGCAGCTATGAAATCAGGCTTTATTGGCATGATTGCAGGCACACCATGTTATGTAAGTTCACACTTAAATGACACTAACACAGGCCTAACAAACACTAAATTTGCAGTGTTCTCAGGTGACGCACTACGCATGGCTATGCAAGGTGGAGTTAATGTTGAAGTAGAACGCAGAGCAGCAGCAGTTGGTAATGACATTGTAGCTTCAGCAGCATTTGGTGTTGATGTTATTGATGCAACACGCGGTGTAGTTGTACAAGACGCAGCCTAATACAGGCAAATAGTTACAGGGCTCTAAGCCCTGTAACAAACTAATACAGGAGAAGTTAAATGGCATTTGCTACAAATACAGATTTAGAAGAATATGCACCAGAAATATTCCAACAAGGTGTTGATGACTGGACAGAAGAACTGGCCAAGGCACAGACTGATGTTATTAATATGATTCAATTCAAGTGGTGGAACAAATTCTACAGCAGAACTGAATTTGATAGTAGTAAGTTAGTTGAAGCACAGTGGACTAAAACCGCAGTGTATCATACCATGTATGCTTATATACTACCAAGACTTAGTACATTTAGACCAGAGGGTGATCCATTCAGAGAACAGTTAGAGTTTTACAAAGAACGCTACAATGAAGAATGGGAAATACAATTTGGAATAGGTATCAAGTATGACTTTGAAGGAGATGGTTCAATTGATCCATCAACTGATGTCAAACAAGTAAGTCAAACTAGGTTGTATAGATAATGGCACGCAGAGAAGATATACTAGTAAAAGTAGTTGAGTTGTTAAAGGCTCAACGCAGTGTAAAACTAGGTAAAGTTGAAAGGGATCCAATTGATCCCAATGAACTAGCCAAGACTGCCTTTCCAGCCGTATACATTGAAACCACAGATGAAGACATTGAAGATATTACTATGACAATGGGAACAACTGGGTTGATGCGTATGGGCAGTATGGAAATTGCAGTAGTGTTAATTATTGGTGGAAGACAAAGAGACACACAGCGTAATATTGCTGTGGAGTCAATTGAAAATACACTAATGGCTGACAGAACTTTAGATTCAACTGTAGAAGATATTAGGCTCTCAAGAGTAGAGACTGTAGCAACTGGTGAAAGTGCCCCTTTTGCAAGTTGTAGGATGATATTCACCACTGAATATTGTTATCAATTAAATAATACATAATTAGGAGAAATATTTATGTCATGTTATGCAGGAAAAGACGGTGCTTTATCAGTTGATGGCACCAACATTGCAAGTTTGACTTCATGGAGTGTATCACAAAGTGCTGAGGTACTGGAGTGTGCGGCTATGGGCTCAACTTGGAAAGAACACAAATCTGGATTGTTATCATGGGAAGGCTCAGCAGACGCCAACTTCATGGATGGAACAGCAACTCAGGCAGCTAATGAAGTTACAGTAGGTACTACTGTTGCATTAATCTTTTACCCAGATGCTAGTCAGTCTGGTATGAGTTTTACAGGTAATGCAGTAGTTACAGCTATTGAAAATTCAGCGTCACTAGGTGATGTTCAAACAGTAAGTTTGAGCTTTAGTGGTACTGGTCAATTAGCTACAGATTTGACACCGTAAGGTAAATTAGAGTCATGGGCATTTCTACAAAAGCAGGTAAAAAGCTATTGAAAGAAATAGCCCGTGATTATAATGAATACCAAGAAAGATTATTCACCAAACTAGTTACATTAACCCCTATAGACACCGGACAAGCACAGCGTGGTTGGAAGAATGTTGAGAAGATGGGCAAAGTTATTGAACAAGGTGGCAAGAAGATTGTTATAAGAAATAACATAGAGTACATTGAAAGGTTAGACAAGGGATACAGCAGACAAGCAAAAGCCATTGTAAAACCAGCAATAAACAAAACAAGGAAACCATAAAATGAGTAAAGAAAAACAATCAGTATTAAACAATGCAAGAGGTCACTTTAAGAGTGCCCTAGCACAAGAAATGATGAAGATAGAAGTTCCAGAGTGGAACGCAACAATTTATTTTAAGGCAGCAACTAGCTTTGCAGTAGAACAAAAGATTATTGAACTACACGCTAAAGGACACATGGTTGAAGCTCTAGTAGAAACGCTATTGAATAAAGCGTTACTTGAAGATGGAAAAAGAATGTTTGCACCAGCAGACAAGATTGTTTTCATGCGTGAAGTTGATCCAGAAATTATTATCCGTGTTGTAGCGGAAATGAATGAGGCTAAGACAGCGGCAAAGGAAGCATTGGGAAACTAACTGAAGATCTAGACTTACTGTTTATCTTTAAGATAGCAGAAACTTTAGGTCATACAGTGCATTGGGTGATGAACAATGTCACCAGTTTAGAAATGGAGTCATGGGTTAAATACTTTGACTATGTTGCTAAACAACAAAATAAAAGGAAATAATAACTATGGCTACCAATCATAATATTACAATTACAGCTGACGCCAGCAGTGCTAAAAAAGGCATCAAGGACACAGACAAAGGTTTAGCGGGTTTAACAGCTAGTGCAGGTAAGTTTAAGGCAGCCATAGGAATTGCAGCCGTGGCAATGGGTGCAATGGCAGTAGCGGGCAAGATACAAGATACAATTGATAGTATGGATAACTTGGCCAAAAGTGCAAGAGCGGCAGGCGCCGCAGCAAGTAATGAAGCATTCCAAGGTTTCCAAGTAATGCAAAAAGCCATGGGTGAAGCAGGCATTGACGCTGCTACATTTGACAGGGCTATGCTTCAAACAACAACAAGATTAAAAGCAGGTACAGAAGGACAAAAGTCATTTGCGGCTATCACAGACAAACTAGGTGACAGTATCAAAGATGCAAATGGTGAGATTGCTAGTGGTCCAGAACTACTTAAAGCAATGATGAATGCCTTAAATGAAGGTACAATTACAACAGAAGAATTTGCTAAAGTTGTTGGTGGGCGTGCAGGTCCATTAATTCAACAACAATTTGCAAGTCTAAACACAACTGCAGAAGACCTAGAAGCAACACTTAGTGATGTTGCTAAAAACTCAAACATTGTAGATGTTAGTGCGGCAGAGAATGCAGAAAAGTTTAATGATAACATTGGTAGATTAAAAGAAGGCTTGGGTCAGATGATGACTGATGCTATTACACCATTGCTTCCAATGTTGGTTAAATTTACAGAAGATATTATGGAGAAGTTGCCAGATATCATTGCAAGTGTTAAAGGTGCATTAGATAACCTAACACCTGTATTTGAATTACTTGGCACAATACTAACAGACATTGTTTGGCCAATACTAAGCAAGGTATTTGAAATACTAGGAAAGGTTGCGGAAGCAATTGCACCTCTAGTAGAAGCTTCAATACCAATGTTAAAAGAAGGCTTTGAAATAGCCGGTGAAGCAATTGATAAAGTTGTAGTATTTGTACAAAAACTAATTGACAAACTATTAGCAGTTCCAGAAAAAGTCAAAGAAATGAAAGACGCAGTGCTTGGTGGATTTACTGAAATGAAAGACGGTGCAGTAGAAAAAGCCAAAGACATGTGGTCAGGTGTTACAAGTTGGTTTGGTAAAACAAATGAAGAAGTATATGAAAACTCATTTGTTCCAGATCTAGTTCAAGCAGTTTTAGGCTGGTATGAGAAAATGAAAACTGGTACAATAGCTAAAACAAAGCAAATGCATGATGGTGTAACCAAAAACTTCAAAAACACTAATACAGTTGTTGAAGACACAATGGACAAAAGCGGAAATGCAACAACTGACTTTGTTACTGGATTCAGCAATGACTTTAACAAAATATTAGCAGATGGATTAGCAAATGGTAACTTAAACTTTGATAGCTTTGCAGGATTATGGAAGTCAACACTAAGCACTTTAATACAAGACTCACTAAGCGGTACTAACAAAATAGGCAGTATGTTTGGCAACTTATTTAGTGGTGGTGGTAAAGACGGCATTGGTAACTTTGGATTCATTGGTGACTTCTTTGGTGGACTGTTTGGCGGTGGCAGTGCCATGCCTGCTATGCCATTGGGATTAGGTTCAATTGGTAGTAGTTTATTTGGCGGCTTCTTTGCAGATGGTGGTACACTAGGCGCAGGAAAATTTGGCATTGCTGGGGAGGCTGGACCTGAGGTTATAAGTGGTCCAGCAACAATTACACCAATGGATGAAATTGGTGGCAGTAAACCTGCGGTAAATATAACTATACAAGCAATTGACACACAAACAGGAACTGAATTCCTGTTAAAGAACAAAAAGCAAATTGAAGGCATTATACAAGGTGCTTACAATAGACGCGGCAAACAGGGGATTTATTAATGATAAACATTTACACATATCCAAACAATCCAAGCACAGGTTACATTAATCCAACATGGTATGGTTCAACCACAGGTGGAAGTGAAACAGGATATTACAAAAGAATTTTAGACCTAAAAGACGGAACATACAAGGCTTGGGCTACAGGACAAACAGCACCAGTAGATAGTGTAAGTGATCTTATTACAGCAACAGGTAAATTCCACAAAGGTGTACAAACTGAAAATGGACTAGAGAACATTATGATATACAGTTATTATAATCAACCTCTGGTTACACTTGACAGTGTACTAATTAACACAGATATAAGTTCTAGTGACACTGATGCAAGTCCTGCCGTAAGACTCACAGTAACAAACAGTGATGATTTTGTTGATGGTGATCAAGTATTACTAACTGGATTTGATGGAACACTAGCTGATCAAAACAATCTCAACTATTATGCTGATGTTATTGATAGCACTACAGTAGATTTATACTATGATAGTGCATTACAAGATCCATTAAAATATTTTAGTATAATTACTGGCCAAGCAGTGCCAAGCATTGACTATCATACCTCAACACCATTAACTAGTTTAGTTCATGTAACGCTAACAGGACTAGGAGCAGCATTTGATTTTGCTAATATAACTTTTGATACTACAGGTGGTAGTAACCTAGCACAAGATAGATTAGCTAGTATGGGACAATTTTTTGTTAGACATAACACTGGTAATAATTTTGATTTATATCAACAAGCTGGAGGCGGTCTAGGGTTAACAGTAGATGATTTCCTAAATGAAGATACAGCTGATATAAATTATACTAATTTTGGAGTTAATGACCAGGCTCTTGATTATGTTGTTAGCGGTAATACAATTAATTACAAAGTAGCTGCAAACCCAGCTGGTAACTTAATGTACGCACTTGAGAAAAATAATTACAACAGTGGAGGTGATTATTGGTTTGATGATTTACCAGGTCTTGACCATAATGATTTATTTACGCCAGATTCAACAGGTGATACTAGTGTTGATGCAAACACAGCATTTCACACTACAATGTATCATTGGGGAATGACGGATACTTCTTTAACATATCCAGATTATGGTTATTATGTTGAACCACAATACTATGATGTGGGATCTACTACAGTTCAGGTTAACTTATTACCAAAAGATGTTGGGACTAGTTCTGGAAATATTACTTACGGAGACAACAGGCCAATACCAAGAATTCAAGCAAATTATGATGAGCTTTCAGACACTGACGGTGGGCAACAAAACAACAACGCCATAATGTGGAATATTAACAGAAATGAATGGGTTTTAAGTAGCTCTACTAGTTCCAACAAAATAACCGCTGATGGCAAAGACTGGAAGGTCAATAGTGTATATACTAGTAGAACTCAAGTAACCCCGCAATTGGCTAAAACCTCAAATGGCAATACACCATGGGGTGTTCTTACTAATACGGACGCAATGAGTACAACAGAAGACACTAATAACTTTCAAAGTTATATGAAAACAGAAGTAATATGGAATCCAAACAGTACAACTGACATGCATCCAATAGAACTTGAACTAACATTTCATAATGGTCAAAACACAAGTTACACACCACCTACTCCAGCTATTTGGCAAGAATTAACTGACCTTTGGGATGGTACTAACACTGAAGGAGGTGTTTGGGCTGAAGTAGTATGGAATGATGGTGATGCAGGTATTCCAGTAATATTAATTCCAACAGCAAAAACAGCGCTTAGTGGTGTACTAACAAAATTTACATGTACAATTTTTGATGCAAGAATATGGGATGTAGATTATGGAAAACTTTCAAGTGGTTCACAACTTCCAACAGAATCTCAAGGCTCTCATCCAAATTTTGCAAATAACAGATACAACGCTTACCAGTTTGATCTAGTAAGAAGTCAATGGGCCCCAGAGACTACAGGAAGCTATGGCTCAAATTGGCAATACGGTCCTTTTAACAGTGGAAGTCTAGATATATTCACAGCTGAGCGTCCAGGTAAAAATGGATTACCATTCTTTAATGATTACAAACTTCCTGGTTCTAGTGCAGTGTCTCTTTCAAGTTTCTATCCAGGACCCGGTGGTCCAAGTCAAAGTGTATTTACTACAACCAACAATGATACATATTTTGATAAAATACGCACAGGAACTCTTGCTTGGTCAGTTTTAGGTGGTGGATTTAATGGTGCAATGAAATTACTCACATCTAGCAGTACAACTAAAACATTTGCTATATGTCCTGCTACAGGTGGTACTACATCTAACCCAACAGCTATTGATTGGTCAACACACTTAACGCTAACCAGTAATCAACTAGCAGGTGCACTAACTAATCAAGATACAATCTTTACAGTAAATACACATGCATTTACTAATTATTTTCAAACTTCAAATCTAACTGGTGCTAATGAAGATATCTACTTTATATCAGACAAAGTACGCTATTTAACAATGAAAGATGTAGCAGGAACTACTGCCACAGTTGGTGCTAATATTACAGATAGTACTACAGGTAATATTGCACTAACAGGAACACACAATCACAAAGGTGATAATCCACACATTTACTTTCCAGGTAATCAAACATATCAACAACGCACAGGTGCTAGTACATATGTAAATGGTGCAACAGTAAGTGATAACTTTTATGACATAGATTCATATGTTACAGATGATTTCACAACTGGAACAAAGCCAGCGTTGACTGTGAGTCAAAGCACAGAAGGTTATCTCAACGGAGTTAGTTTAGGTAGCACAGGTAGAATTACAACTGGGCAAAAGATGTTACAGATCAATACATTAGCAGATACATACACACCACCAGCACTTACACCAGCAGAACAAGAAGATGTATGGGATACAGATGATGAATGGACAAGTGATGGAGCTACTACACCAGAAAAAGTTTGGCCAGATCATGTAACACCACAGAGTGCAGTTATTAACTATAACTCACCTACATTAGTTAACAATAGCCAAAGTGGTATCAAGTATACAAGAAGTGTAGGACATACAAAATGGAGATTAGAAGTAACCTATCCTCCAATGAGTGCAGAAGATTTCAAACAGTTCCACGCAATTGCACAAGCGGCACATGGACAAAGCACACCATTCTACTTTAAGTTAAGAAACAAAGATGGTGTTAACATACTGTGGAGTGACTTCCATGATAATCCATACAATAACAAAACAATAGCACCAAGACTCAAAGATCCAATAACACCAGGTGATACTACAATGTTAACTGAAGGCTTTTTAAGCAATGAAGTTATTGCGTTTGAACGCGGTGAAGTGTTTATTGATGGTGAAAATGAAAATGGTAATCTACACACAAGTTTAAGTAGTACTGATGCAAACATATATGGTGAAGCTAAAATACGCACACCTTGGCCATTTAGAACAGCTCAATCTACAGGTACAAAAATATACAAAGACCCATACTGGGCAATTGTTACACTAGGTGATGATAACTTTGAATACCAAGTTGATGTTAACAATTATTATTATGTTAGCGTGGCATTTGATTTAGATAGTTGGAAATAATAGTATGGCAACCCTAGAACAAATAGTAGCAAAAGAAACTATACAATACTTTGATTGTGTTGAAATAGCAATTGATGCCACACACACATATTATCTCACACAAGCACCATTTAATCTAACACTAACAGATGGCAACACATACCTTGCCGCAGGTGGATTATTACAAATGACTGAATTTGTTGATAATGCAAGTTTTAGTATTGAACAACTAGAAGTACAACTAGCAGGTATTGTTAGTTTGCCAACAGGTGAAACAGTATTAAAAACTATACAACAGTTAGATTATATTGACAAACCACTAACAATTTACAGAGCATTTATGGAAGACTATGATGTAGCACATGAAGTTGTGCTATACAAAGGTTACATCAACAGTATAAGTGCAGCACTTGGTGATCAAGGTGATAGTACAACTGCAAGTATTAGTACTGCTTCACACTGGACAGACTTTGACAGAGTTAGCTCAAGATACACAAATC
>Ga0228670_1001139_pt1 | contig 12283 bp, 9 predicted proteins | sample 85DmetaG_FD_182785 | JGI IMG/M metagenome (GOLD analysis project Ga0228670, IMG submission 182785) | Seawater microbial communities from Monterey Bay, California, United States - 85D | ecosystem: Environmental > Aquatic > Marine > Coastal | place: USA: California | collected 2016-10-13
ATTTTCAGCCTATACACCTAGCGATGTAACTCATGTAACAAAAGGTGTTTATTCTATTGATATAAATGTCCCAACAACATCAGACAATACTGATTGTATAGAATTTACAGATACCTGGACAGGCATTACAATAAATGGGGTAGTAAGGCCAGATATAGAATTAGATTTCATTTTAAAAGATAGTTCTGATTATTATAATATTGGTTATGATGATATGTTACCCAAAAAAGTTGGTGTTAGTATAAGTGGCATAAAGAGTGATGAAGATATATACAGGGGAGACATTAGAAAAGTTATTGTATCAACTAGAATACCCTATACTATCGAACAAAAACAATTAGTGGATTCTGTAAAATATAGATTATACGTTAAAGAAGGTAAGAACGAATACACCGTAGTAGATTTCCAGAATGTTGAAATGGCTAATAATTACAATTATTTCTTATTAGACACAGAAAGTCTTATTCCAGGTATTTATTACATAGACATAAAGGTTGAATCTAATTTAGAAGTTACAACCACAAAAGAAGTAACTAGCTTTAGAATAGTTAGCCAGAGTGAATTAAGAAATAACAGCTATTAAAAACCCAAAAATTATGGCAACTTGTACTTGTAAAGATTGTGATTGCGGTGGAGTTTGTAAAGAAACTTGCACTTGCGATTGCTGTAAAAAATGATTTAAATAAAAAGAAATGTTTTAGTAACTGGCGGTCTTGGCTACATTGGTAGCCATACCGTAGTTAAATTAATTGAAAATGGGTGGTAACTCAAAAGAATCATTGTATATTCGGTCAAATCAATATTAAAAAAACACCATATAAAGGCTTAAAATTTTAATGTGGTGCAACTACACTATTAATTCATTAAAGTCTTTAAAACAGATAAATAAGCGACTTAAAATACGATTTAACTTCTTATTTTAGTTACCATTTTTTTTATATTGTCTAAATAGAGTACTACCTATTTTTTTACCAAATTTTATATCACTTGGGAAATGCACTTTTGCAACCATTCTACTTTTGGATATTTCTTCAGCAATATTAATTAATTTATCTTTATGTTTGGGGTATAAGTCGCTTAACACTTTTGCTATTAGAAATGATTGCGCTGTATGACCAGATGGATATGATGGTGTTTTAGCTGATTTTAAATCAACAATACCTAAATCTATGTCAAGTTCTTTTGCGATTTGATTGGGTCTTGGTCTATTATAGAAATGTTTTAATTTCATTATGAAATTTTTAGACCCACTTATTAAACCATTCACCAATAAAGCTGGATAATCCATGTTATTTTCTTTAAAAAATTTTTTAAATCTACCAGCTATATCATCTGATGACCTAACAAAATCTTTATCTATTTTTAATCTCTTAAGGTATTTAATTTCTTTATTAGTTTTATCTGATTCATTTTTTGGAAATGGATTATTTTTATAATCATTTAATTTTAACCCCTTAAAATATTTTCTAAACTTTTCATCATCAGACAAATACTTATTCTTGGTATATACTAAATTATTTAATGCTTCTTTTATTAATTCTTTGCTCATAATTTTTATTTTTAAAAGGTTTATATAATATAAATATATCAAATATAAACAAAAAAAAAGGTCAGAAATTAATCTGACCTTTTAATTTATGTTAAAAAAATACTTATCTTAATTCATTAACATTGAATGTTGGTACACCATCACAAGTAACAACTCCGTAGAATCTGTTGTTAACAACTTTCTTAGCATAACGAGTCATGATACCTTTTACAGGTGCAAAGTTGAACGGATTGTACATTGTAGGAGTAAGTTGCATTGGCACGTAAGGTGCGTAAATGTAACCAGTGTCTAGCAATGATTTACCTTTATGTCCAATAATCATAGATTTAGCTGGAGCATATGGGTCACGATATACTTGGTAACGACCAGATAGTGAACCAATTCTCTCAATACCCATGTTGTATTGGTCTTGCTCTGGAGAAGCATCACTTACGTGGAAGTATTCTAAATCATCAAAGATAGCAGAGATTTCAGAAGAAACTACTACGAAGTTAGCACCACCTCTTAGAGTAGATTTGTGGATTTGTGCAGAAATTTGGTTAACCTTAGTGATTAGCGTTTGGTTCCAATCTTTCTGAGTATAAGGACTAGCAGCAGAAGAAGCTTTTCTCCATCCGTTATAATCCCATCTCAATTGAGCGGCACCAGCTTTTCTAAGGTCTCTCAAGATTTCTCTATCGATTTCAGCAGCAACTTGCTCAGAAAGCATAGCAGTTAATTCCGCTTCAGCATCAATGTTGTGGAATGCACTAACATCTTGCGCCAATTCTGGAGACCAAGTAGCTCTTAATTTTCTTTCAGTAACCGAAACAACAACTTCATCAAGTTTGAAAGAAACTTCACCAAGTTCAGTTTCAAGCTCTAGGTCAGCATACTGAGTCCAAGATACACCAAAGTCAGCTTGAGTCAACGCAGATTGAGAACCAACCATAGTGATACCTACATAACCATCATAAGTTGAAGTACCAGCAGCATCAACTGGGTGAGTAAGGTCTAATTCAATGTAAAGGTTTCCACCAGCATCGCAAATATCATCATAAGCTACAATACCTTGACCATATTTTTGAGTTACAAGTCTAAATGGTACTTCAGTACCAGCTGCGATAACTTCTTCAGAATCCTGGTCAATCAATTGAACAGTTGATGTAACTTTCAAAGAAGCCAAGAATGCTTCAGTGTCCATTTCATTACCATCCGCACCAGAAAGTCTACCTTTACCTGCTTGAGTGAATCCAGTAATTTTCATAATTGCACCTCTAAGAGAACCATCAGTAGCAGTAGGAAGGTCACCTAATTCAGATTGAGCAGTAAAATTACCACTAGCATCAAGAGTAACAAGAGCTTTACCAGGATTAGTAAATATTGTTACAGTACCTTTAGAGTTATCAAACAAACCATCATTGTAGAATAAGTCATAAAGTGCTTTAGTTTTAAATGTTGTAGCAGCACAATTGTTAGATACATCTACACAATCTGGAAGTCCAGTGTCAGCCATAGAAGTATGTGCAGAATAAGTAGCACCATCAACATATGGGTCACCAGCAGCTCCAGAACCATCAACTCTGTTAGAAGTTTGTGGTACGAAGTAAAATAATTTACCAATAGGCATGTTCATAGCCTGTACTGATACGATATCATTAGCAAGAAGCTTAGAGAACACTCTTCTGACGATAGGGAAAACTACAGTTTCAAATGAACCTGAAGATGTAGCGTCAGTAGCTTCAGTTAATAGAGACGATGCTTGATTTTCAAATAATTGGGCAACATTCTCTTTTACGTGGCCCTTAAGCCCTTCCAGGAATCCTAATGAATCCCATTTTGTCTGAGTTTGATTACGAACCGCTTTCATGTGGTTTAGTCCGATGTTACCAACTTGCCCAGAATTTAATAAATGTGACATAGTTAAATTTTTTAATTTTTTTTTATTATTATCTTTTATCGACTTTTTTCATCAAGCCGATTATACGTGAAGTTTCTCTATCGATATAAGCAGTGCTTTCGTTTAACTGCTTAGAAATTCCAGTTTTAACTTCTTTATTAATTTTTTTATCAATTGATTCATTGATTGGGTTTCTAGAACCTAATTCATTTTGAATCGTTTTGTAAAGTTTTTTAGACTCTTTAAGAGTAGAAACTTCTTCGTCAAATCTTTCAAATATGTTTTCTTTCTCTTTTTTAGTTGTTGAATGTTCCATGAAAAGTTTAGTAACATAAGTAAGGTTAGAATTGAAGACAACTGTTTCAGCCAACATCGTCCTAAATTTCTTTAGAGCTTCTTTATACTCAACATTTTTTGTTTTTAATTCCTTAGATTCCTTAAGAAGATTTTTGTACTCAGATTTAAGCTTGGTTTCTTTGATTGTTACACCACCTGGTTTATACTTATTAGCTACAGGGTTTTTACTACCCTTCTGTTTAGGTAAGGCATAATTACCCTTAGTTCTACCAATTTCATCCAATTCTTCCATACCTTCTTCCATTTCAACTTCATCCATTTCATCAACTATCTCTTCCATAGCTTCACCTTCTTCCATGTAATCTTCATCCATTTCGATTTCGTAAACCATTTCTTCGATTTCCATTTCATCGTCAGCATCCATTTCATCGTCAGCATCCATTTCCATTTCATCGTCAACATCTTCAAGGTCATCAAGGTCATCAAGTTCAACTTCTTCTTCATCGTCAACTTCAATATCCATTTCCATATCCATAGGCTCAACCATAGCAGGTTCTTCCATATCCATGTCTACATCCATGTCCACATCAGCATCGTCTTTAGAATCCATTTTGAATAAAAATTCACCTGGTTCTTCAACCGAAACATAAAGTTCATCGTCATTAACAACAACTTCAATTTCATCATTGTCTGTTAACTTTTTATATACAGAAATTACTTCGTCATCAGATGCACCAGTCATATCAACTTCAACCTCATCTGACATTTCCATGTCCATTCCAGCATCAGCCATAGGCTCTTCCATTGGTTCTACAGTTGCAACGTCAACATCTTCTTCCATGTAATCTTCCTCCATATAATCTTCTTCCAAAGATTCTTTCACTAAATTGTCAATTTCTTCTTTCGCTAAGGAACGAAGTATTTCTTTTGAGTTAGACTCCAAAGCTTCTTGAATTCTTTTAGCATCCAAGATTGCTTCTTCTAAAATTGATTTTTTCTTATTTGACATTTTAATTATAATTTTTATAATATCTTTATTCATGGGTATTATATACCCACTGTAAATAAATATGTGCTTTTATATCAAAAGCACGGTTTTTAATATTTTTTTTTAATCTAAAAGGAAATTATCGATATTTTTAATCAATTTACTTTTCTTTTCACCTACTGATTCCATGAATGGTCTAGCTTGTTCTTGCTTTTTAAACATCCAAGAACCTGGAGTACTAGGTGCTGTAACAACATCCCAGCATATTAATTCAAAATCATCTTGAACAATGTTATTACCATTTATTTCTTGCAATGAACCAACACCTCTAGATGATACACCAACCATAATTCCGTTTCTAACAAGATTAGCAACTTCATCACCCTTAGTCGATACAATACCATACTTCATAAATCCAGGTGTCATAATGATTTTCATTTTACCCATTAGAGTTTTTCCGTCCCACCAAGTTTCAGTTATATTGTGAGAAATTCTATCACCTGCGATTAGTGATGAATCTGGGTGGTCCAGTTCACCTATTGCTCTATTTTCTTTGATTAGTTTTTGGTAATTTTCTACCTCTCTTTCTAATATATGCTGTGGATAAATTCTACCGTTTCTATTTTTAACTCCCCATTTTTGTAAAACTACAAATAACTCTAATGGTTTATCAATTATTTTTGAATCTCCACCAAATTCATTAACTTCTTGTATTAACGATAGATTTCTTCTATCGGTAGGGGATATATAACCTGCATCTTGCTCAACCATCAAACCGAAACCAGTTTGACCATGTTTTAAAATTCTTAATTCGTTACCCATTTTATATAATGATATTTTATTTTAGTTATCTTTATTTAATAAATATCACATATAAATAAAAAAGCCCAGAATGATATTCTAGGCTTTCTTTTTTTCAAATGAAAAATACTGATTTTCAGTAAAGACTTCTTTAATTACATTGTCAATTATCTTCTTTAATTCTAGTTGCAAATTATCTTCATTAAGTTTTAATTTTAATTTCTGATAAAGAGTTATTTCACAATTCATAAAACTTTTTTTACCATATCTAATTCCAGATGACTTCATGTCAAAATCTATTATATACCTTCTAGAATCAAACATATCTGTATTCATCTTATTACTTACCGTTCTTTTAACCCTATTATTAATTGAAGTTAAAATTTTATCGTAATTAATATCTTCATCTATCTTAGGTATTGCCCAAGATGAAATTGAAACATATACAGATTTAGGATTTCTATTATCAACTGTTCCAGAAACTGTTTTGTAATTTAAGTGTGTGTTAATTTTAATTTTTTTACCCTTTTTCCTAATCATAAATATTTTTATTTATAATATAAGAAAAAATAAAAAAAAGTCAAATTTTTTAATCTTTCAAATCGTCTCTTAATTTGAACATTTTTAATACATCTTGCTCAAATGTTTTAATATTAAAATTTCTATCCAATAAATTTTCCTTAAGTGATAAAAGAGTTTCTTTTAATACCAAATCGGCTTCCTTAAGTTTAGTGTTAACTAAGTCAACACATTCTTTTAATACATTTTTATAAAATTCTATTTTTTCATTTTCAGTTGAATCCACTACAACACCAATTAACTTTTTAGCTGACTCACTTAACTGGTCATAAGTTTCATTATATTTATCAACAACAACTGAAGTCAATACTTCATTAGAAACACCTAATGATTCATTCATATTCTTAACGCTTCTAACTGATTGTGATTTAATATAATCAGAAGCAACACCTATACTCTCAATAATCTTATCAATTGTGGCAGCATTTTTTTCAGTAAAAATTAATGTAGTAATACTTTCATGTAGTGGTTTCATTCTACTCTCATTATACATAGTTTTAAATGTACCTATTTTATCAGAAATAATTTTAGTTAATTTTTTATTTGACTCCAATATTTCTTTCTTAGAATAGTTATTCATCAAGGCAATATTTTCTTTTATATACTCAACAGCCTTAGCTTCATTTTCTTCAATTTTATCCTCTATATTTTTATATATTAAAAATTGAGTTTTAAGTATTTCATTTTCCTTAATAAACTTCAAGTATTTCTTAAACACATCTTTAGTTTCAGAATTTTTTTCTGATATTGATTCTGATAACAATTCATTATATACTGACTTTATAAATCCAAAATTTTTCATAGTTTAATTTTATTAATAAATATATTGTTTTAGCATTAAAAAATTATTAATCTATCATTTTATCAATATCATTAATCATATTATTGATATCTTCATTTATTTTCAACGTTTTATCAGTTATTTTTACCCTAGTTAAAATATCTTTTTTATTTGGTGAAATAACATCAAATAAATTCTTAAAATTATCTTTATTATTTTTAACTATTATTTTATCATTCTTAATACTATTCTCCAATAATAAATTCTCCTTTTTTTCAATAGACTCTTCAGCTGGACCAGATTCACCACCAGCTTCATCACCACCAAGGTCCAGCCCTTCATCACCACCAAGGTCCAATCCTTCATCACCACCAAGGTCCAATCCTTCATCACCACCAAGGTCCAATCCTTCATCACCACCAGCTTCATCACCACCAGCTTCATCACCACCAAAGTCAAGGTCACCACCACCACCGAAGCCACCGCCCCCTCCAGAGCCACCACCTTCATATGTCCCTTCTGCACCTTCACCACCTTTACCCTTAGCTACATCGATATCACCATAAATTCTATCAACATCATCAAACGTACCAGTATATTTAATAACCTCTGAAGTGTTTTCCATTTCACCAGCTGCCGCTTTTTCAAGACGTTGCTCTAGTAAATCTTGAGTTATCTCATCATTAGACCATCCAAGGATATCTCTTCTAGCTCTAGTCATTGACATAACGCTAAACCCATTTCCAGCATCACTAACAGCATCTCTATATAAGTTAATCTTAGTTTGTTCTTGCTCAATTTTAAGCATTTCAGCTTGCGTAGATGGGTTATTTAACGTTAAAACAAAATTATCTAGTTCATCTTCAAACCCAAGTAAATATAAATGTAATATCGCAATTTTATTTAACTCCATAATCATCGCCTGTTGAATCCTATTAACAGTTCTAGCAAACCTAACATCTTGCATTGCCAAGTTTTTACCTTCACCATTTGCATCTTCATACCCTAGAAATGATTTAGGTACCCTTAATGCTGTAAATAACTTTCTTTGTAAATATTCGATATCAGCTATAGCATCCAAATTAGATGCGCCAGGTAATGTATCAATTGGATTAGGAGCATCTTCACTTCTAACTGGAATAAAGAAATCTTGGTCGTTAGCCATTTGGTTATACTGTAGGTCAACTTGTCCTGTTTGAGGGTCAGTAATTGGTGTTCTTTTAAACCTATTAGCTATGTCATCAACATATGATGGTACGTCTTCATCATCAATATTACCAACATATATTTTATAAACTCTTCTTTCTGGGGCCCTAGTTACACGATATATCAACATCGCATCTTCGGACAATATCAATTGTTTCCATATTCTTCTAGCTTTTTCCAATACACTAGTACCATACGGCAATCTCCTGTCATCACCCAAAAGTCTAAAGTGGGCAATTTGCCAAGAATTGAATTCTACATCTTTACCTCTCCAAATAAATTTAACCTTTGGTTCATTTTCGTCTTTAGTAGAACCGTTTAAAGTATTCCCATTATAGGCGTTATTAAAAATGTCACCTTCTTTGCGCTCAATCTCAAAATTTGGTAATTGCCTACAACCTGTCACACCTGCTTTATCGCTAATATTTAAGAAAACAAAATTATCACCATATTTACAAGTATTTCTTGTCCACATAGGTAGCGATGTGTGGATATCCAACCTGTTAAAAAATAAATCTTCCAAGATTGATTTAACTCTTTTAGAATCTGAGTAAATATTCAGAACCCTACCTTTGCTATTAACAGTAGTCGATTCCTCCATGAAAATATCTAAGGCAGCAGAAATTTCTGGATAAAATTCCATACTCTCAAAGTCAGAATATGACCCAATACGAGTAGTTTCGTAATGAACGGCTTTTTGAAAAAGTTCATTATCCACTTTTCTCCACATTCCACCCAAGTACTTATTTTGTTGCGCTTGTAATTTTGCTGTTTCATAAGCATTCTTATCGGTAGTTTTTAATAATACATTATTATTTATAGAGTACTTATTAGATTGCTTAGGTGGATGAACACCATCTACCCCAAACATATTGTTAAGTCTCTGAAATATTGTTAGTCTTTTATCTTTCATATTTTTTTTTCTATTAATATAATATAAATATCAAATAAATCAAGTTTATTTAAACCCCCCAAATAACCACATGTAATCACCATTTGGGTCTTGCATATTTTTAGCGAGCTTTGAGCTAAATTTTGGTCTAGTTACATTTTTTTTAACTGAGGTTTTATTATTTTTATCTGGTACACCAATTTTCCAACTAGATAGTATAGCTTTATTTTGTTTTTCCATTTTTTGTAACTTCTTAAATGAATGTTCTAATACCCATAGAGCCATACCAAATGCCATTAATAAATCATCATGATACCCTTTCATATGGTCAGGTCTACCATTTCTATATACAAATGTTTTCATCTCAGATATAGTTCTCCTTGATTTAATCTTAATCAAATCCTCTCTAATCATTCTCTCAAGATTTGCTATCATAGGTAATCTAACACCATTTGCATTAAACCCTGGTATCTTACTATCTTTAGTATGCGCATTTAGTTGAGATTTTTTACTGTTAAGTATTTTACCTCTAGGTACATCATAGTGTAGTAGTTTATATTTAAGTTCTATTAATTTTAACACAGTCGCAACACCCATACCACCAGTTATATCTATTATCGTATATGCGTTATACAATGTACCATACTCATAAATCAATTCACCCAATAAATCTGGTGGAACTTTACCTTGGTATTCCATTACTTGCTCCATTGTAGTAAAGTCTATTATAACAATTGTTGATGAATCTTCACCATCACCCCTGGATACGTCACTAGATAAAATGTATTCATGACCTTTAACTGGTTTTTCCCATATCCAAAACTCTTTCTCAATACCATCAACCCATTTTGGTTCCTCAACATTGTTTTGTTCATGGTATGCTATATCCTCGTCACCAATAACATTACCACCAGACCCCAAAAAAGAAACATCTAATTCTTGTGCAATTTTTTTAGCATTATTATTTAGGGTACTACACATATTCTCATACCATGGAGAAGTTGGTTTATACCCTGCTTTAATTTTCTTACCAAAATTTTCAAAAATATATTCATATTCCTCAATTGATTCAATTACTTCACCTTTTTTATCCTTCTTAATCCAGTGCATCCCCTTATTATACCTTGGGTCTTCATACCATCGCATTTCAACAACATTATAGTTGTTTTTACCAATCTTAGATTGTTCATATGTTGTATAATATAGAGAATCCATCCCGTTTGGTGTAGATATAAGCATTACTTTACCACCCGTAGCACAAGATGACATAGCAGCAGCATAAACTGCGTCACCATTATCAATAAATGCCGCCTCATCAAATACAAGATATGTAGGTGTATACCCTCTTAATGCGTCTTCAGAAGTCGCTACCGCTATTATTTGACAACCATTAGGTAACTCTATTTCTATTTTTGAATTTGATACAAAGATATCTTTTGACTCTTTTTCTGGAGTACCATAAAAATCATCTCCCCAAACCCATTTTGGTATCTGTAATAAATAATCTTTTACACCCTTTAAAAATTTTTGAGCTAACTTTAATTTATTGGCTATTATTAGAATTGTTTCTGGGTTATCTGGGTCAGCTAACGCAACCTTAGCGGCCAGATATGCTTGTGTAGTTGTTGATATACCAGCCTGTCTTGGTTTTGTAACTAAATTAAACCTGTGATTCTCATAAGCCCTTACAACCTGTTTTTGTCTTGGAAACAACTTAAAAGGTACAAAACCCCCCTGTGTTAAATCTTTTGTTTTAAGATAAGTTTCAATAGTATATATTGGGTCTTTTACACATTTAACATATTCTGTTAATATTTCTTCATTTGTTAACATAATCTTTTATTTATAAATATGTTAACACTATTAAAAACAAAAAAACCACCAAAATGGTGGTTTAAATATTAAAATAAATCTTCTTCATTAAAATGGGTATCACCCATAGATTCGTTAAATTCTCGTTCTTTAATTTCTTCTTTTATCTCATAAAGCATTTCAGAAAGCATTTCTTTACTCTTTTTAGTTCCAGAAATAATTTCCTTCATTAGTGAATTAAAATCTTTAGGTGGTAACATAGACATTTCAGCAAATAAGTTATACCTTAAATTAAAATCTTCATCTGGTATCGCATTTGTATATCTTTTCCAAATTGATGGCCCTAATCTCATATCCCAAGGTTCATCTTCAATACAATCAGCTTTATTTATAACATATTCGGCAATGTTAGCTTTTTGTGGAATACCATGTGATGCTAGTAACTCCATGACCCCTTTACATAATTCATGTATTAACACAGGGAATATAATCGCTTCTGAACTTATTATTGGTTTGTTTGATGACGTTAAATCACATGTATTTTTACCACCTCTAATCATTTTATCCATTTCTGGTATCAAAAAATACATATAATCAGCTACTGACATACATTTCTTGTATAAATTTAATAATTTAGGGTTTATATCCATTATTTCATCACCAACCATGTGAAACATATGATTCACTTTTTTTGCCGCACCTTGAATCATTGAATTTAACACTCTTCTTTTACTCACTTCATCATTGGTGTCAGTAAGTTGCTGGTAATCATCAAATTCAAAATTATCATACTCAGTTATATTCTCTTTACTAATAATACCTTCATCAGTTATTTCACCATTGAACGATGCATTAATATCTACTGCACCTTCTGGTATCTTGAATTCATCTGTTATCATCTTAACCGCTAAATCAGCTAATTCATCCCTATGCTCTTCTTCCAAATGGATAATTTCGTATACCAAACTCATTTGTTCAGTTATTATTTGGGAAGTAATGCTATCAGTATCATAAGCTGATTTACATCTTTTTGAAACTTCATCAAATCTCTCTTCTAATAATGTGAATGGTACAACTTTTTTATCATGAAAAATATCACATCCAGATAATGAATATTCCTCATTTTTTAATTGTTCTATAATCTTTTCGTTAATCTTGTTAAAATCCATTTTAATTTATTTTTTTAAAAAATATGTGTACAATACATGAAATCCAACTATATTTAATATAATATATGTTGAAATTATTATTAATTCGCTTAATAAATTTGTGCTAATCGTTAAAGCTAAGAATATACCCAAATAGATACCCAATCTCCTTAATGTATTAGCCAAATGCCATATGTCGGTAGTCCAAACTAATATAGTGCTAAATAAGTAATTCATTATTTTATTATCTCTATACTTTCTTTTCCATGTATGGTCTTTACTACCCCAAAAACTATCTATATCATGTTTACTAAAAATAGATTTAGACCAACTAGCCTCATTTGATACTGT
>Ga0228670_1001143_pt1 | contig 12257 bp, 20 predicted proteins | sample 85DmetaG_FD_182785 | JGI IMG/M metagenome (GOLD analysis project Ga0228670, IMG submission 182785) | Seawater microbial communities from Monterey Bay, California, United States - 85D | ecosystem: Environmental > Aquatic > Marine > Coastal | place: USA: California | collected 2016-10-13
TAAAGGGTCTACATCGTGTAGGGCCAAAGACATCAGAGAAGATGCTGGCACATTGTGAAACAGAAGAAGACCTCTGGGAAACGTGTGTTAAGGCTTACGATGGCGACACAGAGAGGGTGATAGAAAATGCGAGGTTACTATGGCTAAGGCGGTACGAGGATCAGCTATGGGAGCCACCTCAAGGGGCATAAAGCATGGCTATCGGTCTGGACTAGAGGATCGTATATCGGAGCAACTAAAGAGCCTTAAAGTACCGTTCAAGTATGAGGAGTTCAAGATCAAGTATGAGGTTAACGAGGTTAGAACCTACACACCTGACTTTGAACTCCCCAACGGTATCATCATAGAATCCAAGGGACGGTTCGTTGCAGCAGACAGAAAGAAACATCTGTTAGTACAGAAGCAACACCCTGAGCTTGACATTCGGTTTGTCTTCTCTAACTCTAAGGCTAAGATAAGCAAAGGCTCCAAGACTACGTTAGGCATGTGGTGCGATAAGCATGGCTATATGTACGCAGACAAGTTAATCCCAGAGGAATGGATAAAGGAAACATAATGGCAGGAAAGACAGTAGTAGTCTTCTCGTGCGCTCACGTTGATCCCAGTGTGAGTAACGAGAGGTTCAACTGGTTAGGGGAGTTCTTGTATGACCTCAAGCCTGATTATGTCGTTGACTTGGGTGATGGCGCTGACATGCGGTCATTAAATACATTTGACACTCGTTACCCAGAGGCAATCGTCAGTCAGAGCTACGAGGCAGACATTGAACACTACAACGATGCACAAGAGCGTATTCGATGGAAGTTCAGACACCACCGACGAAAACGACCAGCTTACATAGGGTTTGAGGGGAACCATGAGAACAGGATTAAGAAAGCTATCAAACACGATCCTCGACTTGAAGGCTCGAAGTATGGCATATCTTTTGACCACCTACAGACGAACAGGTGGTTCGACGAGTACCACGAGTATGAAAACTCCGCTCCAGCGATTGCTGATTACGATGGGGTCTCATACGCTCACTTCTTTAGTAGTGGCAACTTTGGGTCTGCTATGTCTGGTATGCACCATGCTAATGCACTACTGGCTCACAGGCATCATAGTTCTACTTGTGGTCATAGCCATAAACGTGATCTTAAGTTTAAAGACGCTTCGCATCCTAATGGAGTTATCGGTTTGGTCGCAGGGTGCTACAAGGGAGCAGCAGAGGGCTGGGCAGGTCAAGCTAACAAAGAGTGGTGGTCAGGCATTGTAGTTAAACGGGAGGTAGAGAACGGTATGTACGACCCAGAGTTTGTTTCCCAGTCACGACTAAAGGCTATGTATGGGCAAACGTAGTGACTTCGACAGAGTACCGAGGGACTACTATCCGACACCTCTAGCTGCTGTTGAACCACTGATCCCGCACTTGCCTTACTCGTTTGACTACTACGAGCCTTGTGCGGGTGATGGGCGTTTGATAGACCATATAGATAGTCTGACGGATGGTCACAGTGAGTGTATCTTTGCTTGTGACATTGAGCCTAGAGACCCAAGGGTTTGCTTACATGACTCCATTAACATGGGTGAGCAAGACTTCTTGGAGTTGTACATGGCTTTCGGTGGTGCTGACTTGTGTATCACCAACCCACCTTGGGATAGAAAACTACTGCACCCATTCATCGAAGGGTGGATGCAGATGTGTCCAACATGGCTACTCTTTGATGCCGATTGGATGCACACGAAACAATCAGCTATCTTGATGTCGTATTGCGTTAAGGTAGTGAGCGTAGGTAGGGTCAAATGGATTGAGGATAGTAAGAGCGTAGGTAAAGACAACTGCGCTTGGTATCTGTTCGATATAGCTAGAGACCCCGCTAAACAGACAGAGTTCTATGGGAGAACAGTATGATTACTCAAGAAGACATTGATGCTTTCAGCATTGTAAATGTGACACCGATGGAATATTCCTACTGGGTTGAAGGTAAGATCACGACAAAGGGTGAGACCCGTCTAGTGGAAAATGCGTTAGGTCTCGTAGGTGAAGCTGGGGAGGTAGCTGAGAAGGTAAAGAAATACCTCCGTGACAATACCAAGGTTAATCAGAAAGAGATCATCAAGGAGTTAGGTGACGTTCTGTTCTACACGACAGCCTTGGCTAACTATTTCTACAGTAACCTGCCAGAGGTCATGGAAGTAAATATGGATAAGTTAAACGACAGAGCAAGACGTGGTGTGATTAAGGGGTCAGGGGATAACCGATGAAGAAGAGATGGGTAAACAATATATTCGTAAGGTTCATGCGATACTGTGTGATGTGGTCAGAGCATCGGGAAGCAGTCAAGATTTTGAACCGACTGTCCGATAGGGAACTAAAGGACATTGGCATCAGCCGAGAAGACATTGACCGTATGGTATGGTTAGAAGAAGATAAAACAATGCGAGGACGTGGCGAATGAGCAGCAACCAACTACCAACAGATTACCAAGCGTTTATCCACAAGTCACGGTATGCTAAATACTTTGACGGTAAGGGCCGGGAGTCATGGGGCGAGACTGTAGCCCGTTACATGGAGAACATTGTACGTCCTGTCGCAGGTGACAACAGCTACATCAATCAGATCGAAGAGGCTATCCTATCGCTTGACGTTATGCCCTCCATGCGGTCTCTTATGACAGCAGGGCCAGCAGCCCTCCGTGACAATACTGCCATGTATAACTGTAGCTACTTGGCGGTAAAGAACATCAAGAGCTTTGACCAAGCTATGTTCATCTTGTTGTGTGGCACAGGTGTTGGCTTCTCAGTTGAGCGGCAGTACATCAACAAGCTACCAGAAGTGCCAGATCAACTGTTCAACAGCGACACAACCATTGTGGTTAAGGATAGTAAGGAAGGTTGGGCCAAGGCTCTACGTCAGCTTATTGCTTTGTTGTACAGTGGTGAGGTTCCCAAGTGGGATACATCTAAGGTTCGTCCAGCAGGTTCAAGACTTAAGACCTTCGGTGGTCGTGCCTCTGGCCCAGCGCCTCTGATTGACTTGTTTAACTTCGTGATCCACACGTTCAAGAACACTACAGGTCGTAAGCTATCCTCTATCGAATGTCACGACATCATGTGTAAGATTGGCGAGGTGGTTGTCGTAGGTGGTGTACGGCGGTCAGCTATGATTTCCCTGAGTAATCTCAGTGATGATCGTATGCGTCACGCTAAGTCAGGTGCATGGTGGGAGAATAACCCACAACGAGCTTTGGCTAACAACTCTGTGAGCTATACTGAGAAGCCCGACAGCATCTCGTTTATGCGTGAGTGGCAAGCCCTAGTGGAAAGCGGTAGTGGTGAACGTGGTATCTTCAACCGTGAGGCAGCTAAGGTACAAGCAGCAAAGAACGGACGCCGTAAATCAGACCTTGACTTTGGTACGAATCCATGCTCGGAAATCATCTTGCGTGATTCGCAGTTTTGTAACCTAACGGAGTGCGTAGTCCGTGCTACCGATACTGTAGACGACCTAGAGCGCAAGGTTCGGCTTGCTACCATCTTAGGGACGATCCAAAGTACCTATACCCATTTCCCTTACCTATCGAAGGAATGGAAGGACAATACCGAGGAAGAACGCTTGTTGGGGGTTAGCCTCACTGGTATTATGGACAATCCGCTAATGACCACCAAGAACGGTGGGTTAGCTAAAACATTGGAGCATCTCAAAAATGTCGCTATTAATACAAACGCTGAGTGGGCTGAACTTCTTGGTATCCCTGTTGCTGCTGCTATCACTTGTGTCAAGCCTAGTGGCACTGTCTCCCAACTTGTTGACTCTGCTAGTGGTATCCATGCTCGTCACTCACCTTACTACATTCGTACTGTCCGTGGCGACATCAAAGACCCACTGACGAACTTCCTCAAGGATCGTGGTGTACCGAATGAACCTTGTGTGATGAAGCCAGATACGACTGTAGTGTTTAGCTTCCCACAACGAGCGCCAGACGGGGCTGTGTGTACCTCTGACATGACTGCTATCGCACAGTTAGAGACATGGTTAGCTTATCAGCGTCACTGGTGTGAGCATAAGCCCTCCGTGACAATTAACGTGCGGTCTGACGAGTGGTTTGAGGTGGGTGCATTTGTATATGCTCACTTCGATGAGATGTCTGGTGTGTCGTTCCTACCGTATAACGAACACACATACCAACAGGCTCCTTATCAAGAGTGTGGTAAATCTGAGTATGAGGAGCTTAAGTCTCTTATGCCAGACAATCTGGACTGGGGTGAACTCTCAGACTACGAGAGTGAGGACAACACAGCAGGAAGTCAGACATTAGCTTGCTCTGGAGATAGCTGTGAAATCGTAGACCTAGTGTAACCAAAGCACCTAAGCAAGTGTATAAACTGCTTACTAGGAGACCTTATGTACACCATCATAACCCGTGACCAATGTAACTTCTGTGATGCAGCTAAGGCTATGTTAAAGGGCAGTGGCTTCCCTTACACAGAATATAACGTGCAATCCCAAAGCTCAAGGTGGGTCTTGTCGTTAATCAAGAAAGCTAACCTAACCACAGTCCCACAGATATTTGACGGTAGTGGGAATTACGTTGGTGGTTACACAGAACTCAAAGCCAAACTGGAGAAAGAAGATCGGTAATGGATGACTTCCCTGAGAAGCCTACGAGATCAAGACGGAAGACCAACTACAAGGGGGCCGACAAAAAGTCTACCTCTGGTCTTGTCGCTAAGACTACAAAGCAGAAGGCTCTGATAGAAGCCCTACAGGGGAATAAGCAGGTGTTTATCCTTGGCCCTGCTGGTACTGGTAAGACTTATGTTACAGCAACGTATGCCTCTGATCTGTACATCACAAAGCAGATAGACAAGATCGTTATCACACGCCCTCATGTGGCTGTAGGTAAGGAGCTTGGGTTCTTGAAGGGAGACCTAAATGAGAAGACTATGCCTTGGGCTTTGCCTGTCTTGGACGTTCTGGAGAAGCACCTTGGTAAGGGGGCAGTGGAAACAGGGATCAAGAATGGCAACATTGAGATGGCACCTCTTGCACTCATGCGTGGGCGTAGCTTCGATAATGCCTTCATAATTGTCGATGAAACACAGAACATCACACTACATGAACTTAAGATGGTTCTAACCCGTGTGGGAGAGGGTACGACAATCGTTCTCAATGGTGACGTTATGCAGAGTGACCTAAAGGAAGCTGACGGTCTATCAAAGGTGATACACTTAGCAAAGAAGCATATGTTACCTGTGCCAGTTATTGAGTTTGGTGTTGAGGATATTGTACGATCAGGTATCACAGCAATGTGGGTTAAGACGTTCATGGAGGAGGGTATCTAATGACGTTATTCGAGGGGTTGATGCTGTTAAACAGTTTAGTTCTACTGTGGGTGACTTACACTATAGGTAAGCTAAAGATTGACGTAGAGACGTTATACCAAGGTCTAGCTGCTGTTATGGGAGACCTAGACTAGAATCAGAAAAGCCGTAGGCGTCCTTGAGTGGATACCTACGGCTTTTTTGTGTCTTGTATTATGTGTTACTTTATGATCTTCATATGATCTTTGTTTATGTACTTTAGTTCATTCTCAATTACAGCGAGACGTTGCTTAAGGGTGTTGATCTGCATTATGTTCATAGACAATCCGTCGATGTCAACCCACATATCCTCTAAATCTTCCCTGACGTACTCAATAGCTATGGCGTTGTCTAGTACATCCCTCTTAGTATTTACGGCATCCTCAAGCGCCATACGAGAGCCAAGTTGAGATACCGTCTCTTCTAGGCTTGAGATCGTCGCAGCCTGTTGGCTAACCCACCACACCCCAGCAGTCAACTGTGCAGCCATTGCAGCGACCAAGGCAAGCGGCAGCTTTAAGTTTTCCATTACTTACCCCCAAAGAACTTCGATATTGACCTCATTCCTATGCTGGCACTCACGATACCTCCGAGGGAATATTGATACCACGTTGGCATAGCCTCAAGTGAAGTAAAACCAGCTTGTACTATCGCATTACCCCAGTCACCGCAGAAGGCTAGTATCAGGGGGATAGAGAACAGGAGTGTGATCCACTCGTCTTTCCATGAGTTTTGTGTCGCTTGAATTGCAGCTATGTCCCAGTCAATCTCACCAGTTAACTGCTTACGCTTGATCTCAGCTTCGGTCAGCTTAACTTGTGTCTTACTGTCGATCACACTTGTGGCTAGTCCAGCTAGGCTCGTTAGGATACTAATCATTTCTTCTCACTCCCCAGCCAAACGGCTATTGTACCAGTCATAGCACCACTAACGACACTAATCATAGCACTCTGCTGTGTACTCAAGTCTTCAAGGCTCATGCCCCACTCAATCACACGGATGTACATTAAAGTCATAACTAGCATCATTAAGCGTGGCATTATCTTCCAAGCTAACAGCCTCTCCATAGTTACTGCCACACTACTGCCCCCTGTTAGCCATAGCCTCTACTGCACCACGAATAGCTTTAATGTTCTCATCAATCCTAGCCATCGACACAGCCTGAGTATTAACAGCAGACTCAAGCCTTGTGATCCTAGATTGTGTCTCCATGATGTCGTCACGGTTACTTTCGATGTCCGACATCATCATTGATACAGTCCATACTATAGCTGCACCCTGAGTAATTAGACCTAAGATTAACCCTATTGATAAATTATTGTTAATCATCTCTTTGCTCATGGGTACGTCTTTCGGTCAAGTTCAAAGTGAGGTGCATCATAGAAGCTCTTCCAGTCACCACCCCATACGATAGGAATGTCGAGTTCTTCTGCCGCTTCTTTCATAGCTTCAGCCATAAGCTCAAAGCGTTCTAGGTCTTCCCAATCGACAGGATAAGGAACCATGTCTACAGCATGACCTGTGATATGTCGTGAGTTCAAGGTAGTTGACTTACCAGCCTTGAGTAACTCTCGTTGACGGTTGATGTGACGGATACCCTCGATGACTGTAAAGTCAACCTCAGTGATCTCGATTGCTCTCTTAACTACAGCGACCATATCAGGGTTAACACCCGACAGGTTCTGTAGGCTGCGTGTTCCAAGTTTGTAGGGCATTAGTACATCCTTATTCTGGTTTAGTAGGCCACGTCACATTATCAGGAAAACCCGGTTGGTCAGTAAGTGACAATAGTGAGGTACGATAGTCAGCCCATTCGGTCTGCTTATCTGTCGTCATGTCAGCCCAACGAAGGGGATTACTTACAACAGGATCAACTTCATCTTTAAGTAGTGCATTTCTAACAGTACGAACTTCATTCTCACGATCCTCAAGTGTTCTGGGATCAACGTAAGAGGTAACACCATCATTAGTAACATGGTTATGACCATTGTTAATAGCGTTAGTCCAAGTTTTATCTTTGACCTCTACGTTTGGTGTTGGTATTTTACTATGTAAATCTGTTGTGTACCAACCAAGGATAAAGTTACTGGAGTCTATATGTGCGTATTTCATATTAGTATCCTATCGAAAACATAGCTTGGTAAGTGGCACGAGATGCGTTTGTGCCAACATAGGTATTATTTGTGTAATACTGACTGGCACTTACTTTGTACCCATTCCAGTTTTCGTACCATCCACTTTGTTGAGTATATGAAAAACCAAGACAAGCATTAGGGAAAGCTATAGGAAAACTTCTATACCCGTGAGAATAACTCCAGTTGTCCCATTGGAAAATAAACCCGTTGCTAAGTGTAAGATAACCTGCGCCACCTGTGACATCTCTTGCGGATTCAGATATAGCACCACTTGCATTAATAGCAGCCAATACTTTAGCTGGCGACACAAGACTTTCAGTAGTACCTGTACCAGCTTGCCAAGTAGCTGTGGATTGATCTCCGATAAGTCCTGTAGTTGCACCACCAGTTGTAGCGACAACAGTGTCATCAAGTATTTTAAATGTATCTAAACTCTGGTCAAGATACCCTATGTTAATCCAAGCATCATTAGCCTCAGCCCTAATCTTAAGGATGTTAGAGGTAGTATCATACCACATCATATTAGCATAAGTTGTAGATGGTGCAGAAGGCCCACTATTGTTACTACCCAAGGCTTGTAACGCAGAGGTAATGTCTGCCCTTGTAGCAGGAAAGGTTTGGTTTGAGATCACCAGATCATTCTGTGACATTTAGTTATACTCCACATAAGCTGTTAGTGCAGAAACAGACGGGGTTACGTTATTTGCTGTAGACGTAAGTCTAATCTTAAATCTAAACGCTCTTGCACTAAGGTCTGCAACCTTAATTGCACTATAGTCAGACCAAGTAGGTGAACCCGCTGGATCATCCTGTGTTATAGATACAAGTGTTATTATGTTAGTATCCGAGAATTGACTGCTACCACCCAAGTCATCAAACAGACCGGGAGCATCATCAAATAACCCCGGTTGGTCGTCAAATAGGCCAGCAGTGTCATCATGTCTTGTCGTTAGCCCACTGACGTAAACACGACACCTCTTAACTGTACTATCACCAGTTTCTATATAGTTACTAAAGAAGTATTCACCTTCTGATGGTGCTGTAACATAATCGTCAATACGAAGGTTACTACTCACAACTTCAGTGTTTGTCTTAGTACCAGTGAAGGTTGGGCTGTCTGTGAGGCTCAAGGTATTAGCAAGAGGTTCAATGTTAGCTACAGGCACAACTACAGATGTATAGTTAACTGAGGTAATACCGGATTTGTCTACAGCTTTAACCATGTATGTACCAGCCCTAGCTGGAACTGAAACACTAGACGCTGGCCTAGATACCTTATCGACATACGTTAGAGCATTACCCCAGCTTGCACCAACCAGATCAGGGGAATATCGTACAATGTAATACGACAGATCAAGATCAGGTACGGCGTTCCAGTCGAGGGTAATAACTGGGCCATTAACTTCAGCTACAAAGCCTGTAACATCAGAGGGTGGCTCAAGTAGACCAGAGGCATTGATGGCGTCTAACTCATTCCATTCACCCTTGATACCAAAGGTGTTGACAGCTCTAGCCCTAAAGTCATAGTTACCATCTTCAAGGTCTATGGCTTCAAACTTACCAAGTTGACCTGTGCCAAGCGTAATCCAGTCTGTATCAGAGGATAGCTTAAACTCAGCCTCAACGTAGTCAATTCTCTCAGGTGCGCCAGAGGTAACATTGAGTGTGATGATGTTAGTTAGCTTCTCACGGATTACTTGAGTTCTAACTGTTGCTGCCAAGCCCACCGCAGGTACATCAAATGGTGACAGGAGAGTTGTGTTATCTCTTTCGTAGACGACACCATCATCAACTTCATCATATACAGATTCAGCAGTTTCCCGTAAGGTCATCTGTGTCTGTAGGTCAAGGCCATCAGTAAGACCAAAGTTCCAAGCTATAACTTCAAACTCTTTGTTATCCCAACCAAACCTAGTGTTAGTCAAACGGACGTTATCACCCACCTGTACCTGAAGTGTCTTTAGCCCAAAGGAAGCATTAACAGTAAGCTGCTGTCGGTTACGCTCCAGCGAAATTCTAGCAATACGTCTAGCCTCAATAGAGTTATCTGTAAATGGTAGGTCAACATCAGCTACGGACTCCTGTCCACCATCAGCATTAAGGAAAGCTAAGTTAGTTACCTGTGGGTAGTCTGTAGTCTGCCAGTTGCTCTCTTCACCACGGAATGTACCTTTGACAGTATTGAAGTTATTCCTACGGGAGTGACGTGTGGATACACTGACACTAGAACGTAAGTCATCCTCATTAAGGTCAAGTACAGGTGCAGTCCAATATGCTGGCTTCATTCTCCAGCTACCTTGAGCATACCATAAGCTACCGTCCATAGACGTTAGGATACCGTTAATCATGTCGTAAGGAGTAGAGGCTGTAGTAAACGACCCATTACAAGTATAACGTGTTGTACCCGCATCTGTGTTAGTCTGGTCACATACGTTAGCAGCAGCAATGACCAGAGCATCATCAATGTTATCTGTGTCTTCAGCTATACCATAAGAGGACGTTAGGTAGTCCCTTAAGCATAAAGCTGGATTATCTGACCATGCTGTCGTTGATGTACGAGGGTCATAGACTTTCTTACCACTAATGGTAGCTGTGATCTCCGGGATACCATTGGGGAATACATCAGCATCAAAGGCTAACCGTACATACATATAAGCAATACCACGGAGCCTGTGTTGAGTAGTCCAGTGGGCAGACTCATCTACAAGGAAGGTATCAGCAGTTTGATCTGGTGAACCCAAGTGTAACTTGATACGGACTTTACCGTTGTACTTACTTGGGGAAGTAACATTTCCGCTACCATCTAATGTTATAACCTCGTCGTTGATGTAGATTTCATCAAATGACTGTATCTCATGCCCAGCGACAGCAACAACACGATGTAGGTACTTGTTATTCTCACCTGTGGCTTCATCGTATATACGAGCGCCACCAACACGAACCTTACCATAGATAATCTGATGGTCTAGTGCTGTGCCAATAGCTGTAGTTTGATAGCCACGGTTAGAACCCCCGATACCACCAATAGAAGGCTTGGGTGTGAGTGCCTTAAGTGCAGCACCAAGGGCAAAGTTTACGGCAAACGCAGTTATAAAACTTGTGGTAAGGCCCACAGTAACCGCTGTTGCGGCAGTGGAAGCTAAAGCTACAACAGCAGATACAGCCATGATTATTTACCCCCAAGGTATTTAGAGTACACACGTTCAACCATATTAAACTTAAGTCTCTCAAGGACTGCATCAAAAGGTTGGTGTATCTTAGTGTTAATCGTCAGGACAGAAACACCATCGTCTTTAAGGTGTCTTTCAGCAAACTTAATTAACCTAATGCCAGCAAAACCCTTACGGTAATCCTTGTGCATATAGATAATATCATTGGTTGCAAACAGATGGTCTTTATAGTGGATGTTATTACCTACGATAACGACAAAGTAACCAACAAGTCTGTCGCCATCTCTAGCTGTAAATATCTTTAGCTTACCATGTTCTTCTAAGCTATGATACGCTGACCAGTCAGGGTTCAACTTTATGTTATCTTGATTAAGGGCTATCTCAGACCAATGCAGTTCTATCAAGTATTGTATATCAAGCTCAACCTGACTTAGAAACTCTTGTTGATACTTAACCATTACTTTCTGCCCGACCCCAAGAAATCTTCTTGTCTTGTAGGTCTTCAATAAAGTCACACCCAAGATCACCGGGGTAAACTGACTTCTGATAACCAGAGGTAAAACGAGCTACTCTAGCTCTCTCAAGGTCAATAAGTTTGTTCTCAACAGCCATCTCAATAGTAGCTGTATCTCCAGCTTCTTCGATGTTCATCTGATCCATGTAACCTGAGAATAGCTCGTTAAAACCCGCAGCCATACTCTCAAGGTTAATCTTAGAGCCATCCTGTAGGAGAATGTAGTTACCTGTCTCTTGGAGTAGGCTACCCTTCTGGAATGTACCAAAGTAAATCTTAGCGATACGACCTTGGTAAGGGGTACTCAGGGCTAAAGATAGTAGCTCCGAGGGAATACCGCTAAGGGTAATTGTAGCACCCTTAACGGACATCTCTGAGGTCTCTTCGATAGATGAAATGTCTAAGAGTTGACCAAGGCCAATCCATTCAGTTCCATCTACAAGAACTAATGTCCCCTGACCTGTCCACATACGAATGATGTTGTTATCAAACCTTAGCTCTGTCGCAAAGAATGGATATACGACATCAGCAGAGATATTCTCTATTGTAATGTTACTTAGATCACGGGACATTAGAACCTACCTTATTACTCTTCTGGTGTATCTTCCGATGGAGCTTCAAGCGAACCCGCCAGCATATTCACGAATGCCTCACGACCCACGTTAAGCTGATCCAAGTTAAACTGTGCGCTGCCTAGCTTACGATCCAGATCATTGATGTGGTTTAGCATAGTCTTCTGTGCGTCAGTAAAGTCTTCGATGTTGTATTCGATGTCGTTGACAGTGATGAGGTTCTTTTCGTTTTTGCTCATAACGGTCTCCTTTCAGTTTGGGTTAAGTGTTGGCTGCGATTGCAGCATTGGCGGCAGTCATGTCTTCTGTAGTCCAGAAGTCTTTAGCCACCATGAGTGTCAGATGCTCTACGTTGCGAGACACAGTGTCAGCCCAATCAGCATCGTCCATGCCCTCTGGTTGTCCAGCGTTAAGCAGGTCAACAGAGTGACCCATTGCTGTGTAGTGCTGTGCGATTTCTTCTGTGGTTGGTGTATCAGTCATGTCTTTCTCCTTTTCTGACTGGTTACGATTAAGCGTTTTC
>Ga0228670_1001144_pt1 | contig 12256 bp, 8 predicted proteins | sample 85DmetaG_FD_182785 | JGI IMG/M metagenome (GOLD analysis project Ga0228670, IMG submission 182785) | Seawater microbial communities from Monterey Bay, California, United States - 85D | ecosystem: Environmental > Aquatic > Marine > Coastal | place: USA: California | collected 2016-10-13
TATATTCTTAAGTAAAGGATTGTATGGATGGTTTTCGATACTTGTATGTTTATTATTAACATATGTAAATTATTTAGCAGGAATTATTTATACATTTGTAGTTACGACAAATAATAGATATGCTGACCAATATGAAGCACACGAATTAAGCAAATATAATAAAGAACATACTGATATAGATATAGATGATAAAGACGTTGGAGCATTTTATAGCACAATTGGATTTGTTGTTATAATAGGTCTTATATTTTATTTTGCTCTAAGTTTTTTTTAAACTTACTTTTTTTATTTATTTAGGTATAAAATTTACATATTAATTTTAAATTTTTTAATTTATAATATATAAAAAAATCTATATCAATATTAAAGTTAATATAATATTAAATATAATATTAAATATAATATTAAATATAATATTAAATATAATATTAAATATAAATAATTAATTATAAAATGGAAAATGATATAGATTTAACTAAATGGACTTTATATGATAAAGTTATGTATGGTGGATTAGGGTATGGTAGTTTTTGCTTACCTACTGATTTTTTTAAAATTATTATAACTATAATTTTCCCACCTTTAGGAGAAATTATGAATTGTATTGGTAATGATTTAACAATTGGTTTTCCTTTTATAAATTGGAAAGTAGTTAAAAATTTATTTACATATGAAAATTTAAATAAAATAGTTTATAGTTTTATATTAACTACATTATTCTATATACCTGGTTTAGTTTATACATTAAGAAATATATCTGATAAAGATAAAGCATTTTTATATAAAGATACTTATTTTAATAATAAATAATAAATAATAATAATTTTTATATATAATTTAATATTACTATAAAATATGTAATAAAATAAAAATAATTATAAAATAATAATATAAGTAAAATAAAAAATGAGTGATTTTCCAGAAAATGATTTTGTAGAAAATAAAATTGCTGCTAATGATTATGATTTATTTGATAAGTCTCTCTATGGTGGTATTGGACATGGTATTGTTGTAATACCTACTAATATAATTAAAATTTTATTTACAGTTATTTTTCCACCTTTAGGTGAAATGTTAGAAATAGTTAATGATTTTTTACTAGATGAATTTCCATACATAACTTGGAAAACTATAAAAGTATTATTTCAATTTGAAAATATAAATAAAATAGTATATAGTTTTATTTTAACAAGTTTATTTTATGTTCCAGGATTAGTATTTACTCTAGCACATCTTACAATTAAATCACGTAGTGAAAAAGGTTCTATGGTATGTGACCCAGAAACAGGTGAATGTGTTGATATGAAGGAAATAGAGGCTGAATTAGAAGAGAAAAGAAGATTAGATGCAGAAGAAGCAGAAGCAAAAGCAAAAGCAAAAAATAATTAATCTAATTTTATGTATTTTTATTTACTATAAAAATTGATTTAAAAATAATTTTAAACTTTTATTTAATAAATACTAAAGATTATTTAATAAATATTCACTATTATTTAATAGTTATAAATATAATTATAATTATAAATAATATATAATTATTATAAAATGTCAAAACGATTAACTATTTCTATTTCTCAAATTGCTCCACTTATTGGATTAGACAATTACAATAATTTTCCAAAGAATACGTGTGAGTTATGGCGTAAATATGCTCCTGATGATTTTAAATTAGTAGAACAAAAATTAAAAGATAAAAAAGAAACTATTGCTACATCAAATGAATATAATGATATTTGGGAAATTGATAATGCTTCCGGAACAACTATTTTAGAACAAGTCAAAGCACTTAATTCAAATACATCTAAAACAAGTAATGATATGGTTACTAAACAAGAAGATATTAAAAAATATATTAACGAACAAACACAATTAACAGAAAAACAAAAAACAGAGTTAACTAATAAAGTATGTTCTATTACAAATAAACAACACGGTATTACAAATGAAGATTCAGTATTAGACGAATTTTGTAGATTAAGTGAAAAAACATTACAAAATACTCAAGCTTGGGTTAATATTCCAATGAGTATTGAAAATCCTAAACTACCAATTGATTGGTGTCTTATTGGTAAATATGATGGTATTACAACTGAAAATGAATTGGTTGAGGCTAAAATGCGACAGAAAGCTTTATTTAAAAAAGTGCGTGATTATGAAAATATCCAAGTCCAACTCTATTTACATTCTTTAGGATTTGAAAAAGCATATTTAGTTGAATCTTATACGAATAAAAAAGGAGTGCGAACGATGTATATTAATGAAGTTAATTATGATAGTGATTATACAAATGAAATCATTCTGGATAGACTTAAAAAATTTATAACCTTCTTTGAATTTTTAATGAGTAATGAAACTTTAAAAGAAGGATTGTTAAATGGTGATAAAGATAGAAAAATATTTAAACTTTATGAAAGTGAATTTTTAGGTATCGAACTAAGTTTTTAAAAAATAAGTTTTTAAAAAAAACTTAACCAAAAATAAGTTTTTAAAAAAAACTTAACCAAAAATAAGTTTTTAAAAAAAACTTAACCAAAACTTATTTTGGTAAAACTTCAAATTTCAAATGTTTTAACAAATTTTGACCAATCGGTTTTAAAGTCATTACTATAAATAGTAGCACTTGAACTTGATGTAATTTTAAATTTTTCTTTTAATTCTTGTATAATATACTCATTACTTTCGTGAATAGAAAAGCAATAATGATATCCACGTTGTGGTTCAGTAAAATCAATTTCTTCTCTATAATCAGCATTATGATGTAAATGTAATAATTTATATCCTTTTTTTGTTGTATTATCTACAAACATACGACTTTTATTATTATCTATAAATCCAATTTCACTACAATAGAAAGAAGATAATGATGTTAAACATTTATTTAATTCATCAAATGAAATAACATAGATAAACATTTTACCTCTATTTTTCATTTTAGGTAATACCATTTTAGATGTTAAATTTTCAATAATTGTATTTGTATTCATAGAAATAGCATAGTAGCCTTTATTATTTAAAACTCGATTAAATAATGTAGAACGCACAAATTTATTTACACCTCCAGTTCCCCGATGAGATTTTTTAATTTTTAAATCCATAATATGACATACTTTTGTATCATAACGATAAACTAAACTAACTGTTCCAATAATTTTACTTTCTTTAGTTTCATTATTTTTTTCATATAATCCATATACATAGGGTTTTCCAAATGTTCTATAAAAATCCATATAATAATCTTCGTCTTTATGACAATCTATATATGCATTTTTTGCTTTATTATTAAATTTAAAACAAAATTTTTCTTCTTTTTCAAATTGTTTTAAATCTTCAATAGAAGGTTTATCACTTACATTTATTGTTAATTTATCTTTTTTAAAATGTTTAGTTATTGTTTCTGTAAAAGATGTTGGTTCATTTGGTGATGACATTTTAGGTAATATTTTTAGTATATTTATTTTATAGATACGATAAAATTATACTTTATAAATCAATTTTTATTTTTCATATTTAATATTTTTAAATTATATAGTGTAAATTATCTATTTTAAATTATATAGTGTAATTTATATAATATAAAGTATATAGTATGTAATTGCGTATTAATTATTAATAATTGTTTTATATATTTATATTATACTTAAAGATTATATTAAGTATAGTAATAGTTTAATTATTTTTTTATTATTTTAAATATTTATATGGCTTTTAAAAACAAAACTAAAAATCGCTTACTAATAGACGAAAGGCAAACTCTTGACGCAAAACATAATAATATATTAAAATCATTTACAAATAATAAAGATAATTTAAATAATTATTATAAAGAGTTGAATAAAATAAATAATAAACTTATTGAATTAAATAATAAAAATGCGTCTGAAGTTATAATTAATATTGAATTACAACAAAAAATATGGGATTATGATGATAAAAAAAAAGAAATAGAAAACGAAATTTATAAAATAGAAAATAATATTGAACAAAATGAGTATATGTTAAAAACAGGTAAATTAATTAATAATTATTATAATGTTGTTAATCAAGAACATAATTATAATACTTTAAATGAAAATGCTGAAACTGAAAATGCTGAAGATGACAATATTAAAGATGACAATGTTAAAGATGATAACTATGAAGATGAAAATTCTGAATATAACAATACAGAATATGAAAATTTAGATGTCAATAAATATAAAGATGAAAATTTAGATGATAATAATAATAAATATGAAAATGATATTTTAAATACAATATTAAATAATGATAATAAAATAGTTAAAAATATAAATAAAGATATAATTTATGATAAATTTATGAAATTAATAGATAAAAACTATATTAATACAACTAATGACTCTAAGAATAAAAATTATTTTGATAAATGTATAAAATGTTCTATTGAAATGCTTTTACATAATAACTCGGGACAACTTACGTGTCCTAACTGTGGCTATATTGAAAATATAATTGTAGATAGTGATAAACCAAGTTTTAAAGAACCTCCTAAAGAAATGACCTCATTTTGCTATAAACGTATTAATCATCTAAATGAATTTTTAGCACAATTTCAAGCCAAAGAAACAACTGATATTCCAGAAACAGTTTATAATGATATTATTGTTGAAATTAAAAAAGAACGTATTAAAAATATGTCTTTAATTACACCAGATAAAATGAGAATCATACTTAAAAAAATCAAGAAAAATGATTATTATGAACACATACCTTATATTATAAATCAATTAAATGGATTACCACCACCAGTCATTGCTCCTGAAATTGAAGAAATTATTAGAGGAATGTTTAAAGCAATTCAAATACCTTTTGAAAAATATTGCCCTGTTGAAAGAAAAAATTTTTTATCCTATAATTATGTTATGTATAAATTCTTTGAATTACTAGAACTAGATGAATATTTAGCCTGTTTTCAATTGTTAAAATCACGCACAAAATTACACCAACAAGACCAAATATGGAAAAACATATGTAAAGATTTAAATTGGGAATATATTAATAGTTTATAGAGGGAATATATTAATAGTTTATAGAGTATTTATAGTTTGTATAATAACTATAGTTTATAGAGTAATTATAGTTTATAATTAAAATTATTATTTTACACTATTTAAAAATTGATTTTTATTATTTTTTATTTTATTTTTAACATTTTGTAATCTACATATTAGAATATATAGTATTAATTTATACTATAAAAAATCTAATTTAAAGACTTGAAAACTATAACTTATATATAAAACTTATTAAAAAGAATAAACACGGCTAAAAACTAAATAACTTCTATCAAACTATAAAATGGACACGAAATATTATGCTTATTATAAACCAAATTCTAAAGTTGAGTTAATGAATGATATTAAACAACAATTAAGTGAAGAATATGATACAATAACTGTAAATAAATTACTTTCACAAATTTTTAATATTATTAATTGTAATGATACTGATGCATATCTATCTAATAAATATAATGATATTGTTTTAATTAAATTTACATTAGTAAATGAATTATTTATAAAAATTAACAATGTTGATAAAACACATTATACAATGGTATCAAAAACAGTTGATTGGGTTGGAAAAAAACATAAAACCACTAATTATCCAAATTATTATGTATTAAATCAAACTTGTAATTACTATAATAAAGCAAATGCTATTTTATTTAATGGCACTGGTTGTAATTATCAAAATGATGAAAATACAAACTATATATTTGCTGAATATTTAACAATTCCTTTAAATAATTTATTAACTTTTTATAAAAACATTGAATTTGATACATATAAAACAGTGAATACTAATAAATCAACGTTTAATCAAAGTTTATTAAACTATGAAAAAAGTAATATGTTAAATGATAAAATAATTAAAAATATTTTAATTCTATTAAATACACTATTATTTAGTGAAACTATTGACTATGATACTGATTATAATTTATTTAATCATAATGGATATGAAAATCAATCTTTATTTACTAAATCTATTATTCCTTATAAAACTGAAAATGACGCATTAGTAATTCAAATTTGGAATGATATTTATAAACAACCTGATAATGTTGTTGATGTATTCACAAATCATAAAATTATTATTAATAATGAAATTAAATATAAAACAACTGATTTAAAATCATACAAAATAGAAAATATTTATTTTAATGTATTTTCATATTTATATATTACACAAAAGCAATTTATAAATATTAATTATAAAGACGCTTTACCACTTAGATTAGCATTTGATACTAAATTTAATTATAATTGTAATAAAATAGAAATCAATCATAATAAATATCTTGATGAAATAATTTATTATAATAATGAAATTAATAAAATTAATATTACACTAGAAAAATTATTAAGAACAAAAACAGAAAATGATAGTTGTATTATAAGGCACCGACATCACATACATTTACATAAATTTGAAATTGATACACTTAAAAGTAGATTATTAAAAATTGACCCTTATTTTAAAGAACATGTATTATATACTACAAATTTAGGTTTGAAATTAACATTCGAAGGAGAATTAAATAGTTATAAAACTTTATTATACCTCCGATATGTATGTAATAATTATTCTAGATTAACTTATAATAAAATTAGTAATGATGAAAGTAATGATGAAAGTGAAACTATAGAACCATATCCAATTTTCTTATTTTCATATGATAATATAACAGATAAAAGAAATGATATATTTGAATTTTATGTTTCTAAACAAGTTTTAAATGATTTAATTCATATGAAATTAAAAGCAGATTTATTTACACTTAGTAGATTATTTAGTATTACTACTGAAAATAAATATAATGATGATAATTATAAAATTACTAATCATGAAATTAATAAAACATATGAAATATCTGATACAAACTCAAACATATATAAAAAATTATGTCGTTTCTTAGATAAAAATATAAATTTAAACTTATTTGATTATCAAAAAAATAATTTATTATGGATGCTTCAATTGGAAGACAAAATAGACAATCATAATATAATAAGTGAATGTTATTCAAATCCATATACATTATCAAACTATAATAATTATGAAGATATTGATGCTATTAAATCTTTTATATATACTTTAAAATCATATATTCCTGAAGTTCTTAATAAAGATTATATTATTAAACTTGATACACGCAAATATTATATTGTAATGAAAAATACAACTAATATTACTAATAATAAAAGTTTAATAGCATCAGTAAATTCAAATAATAAAAAATATTATAATCGTGGATTATATAATAATGATTTTAATATGATTGATAATATTCTTAAACCATCTGACTATAAAACAAACTATAATAAAAAAATAGAATTTTGTGGCGGAGCAATTTGTGATGAAGTTGGACTTGGTAAAACACTTACAATTATTTCACATTTAGTTATTAAATTAAAACATGATATGTTAAAATACAATAATTATAAAAAAGAAGTTAATGAGTTATTAAAAACTCCTAATTTAGAACAATGTGAAACATTTAATGATCCTCTAGATAAAGGTTTTGAATTCAATAACTTAATTATTGTTCCTAGTAGATTAACTTCTCAATGGGAAAGTGAAATTGAGAAATATGTTAAAGATAAATTTAATTTAAGAGCAAAAGTATTAGTAGGAATACATAATATTAAATCTTTAGAAAAAGAATTACGAGAATTTTCTAGTCAAAAACTTAAAACTGAAAGTTCTAATGTTAAATCATCTAAAAAAACTAAACTATCAAAACTAAACAAACCAATCAATCCAATTATTAAAAGAAATAAGACTATTCATAATGAACTTATTTTAGAAACTAAAAATGTTAATGATGTAAGTGTTAATGATGGTAGTGTTAATGATGGTAGTGTTAATGATGGTAGTGTTAATGATGGTAGTGTTAATGATGGTAGTGTTAATGATGGTAGTGTTAATGATGTTATTGATACTAGTAATGATAAAAAAGAAAAACTATCAAAATCACAACTTAAAATTAATAAGTTAATGTTAAAAGCACAAACAAATAATATTAAAAATGAAAAGAAAAAACTTATTAAATTAAAAAAAGGAATTAAAACCTCTACACATAAAGATAGTACTAAAATTAGTGACAATGTCAGTATTGAAACTAAACACAATGAAGTTAATGATACAATAGATGCTAAAGTAGATGCTACAGTAAATACTACTTTAGAAAATTTAATTAATATTGATACTATTAATGAAACTGTAGTTATTGAAAAAGATGATGATGTTATAGAAGAAGATGATACTTATTATTATGCTAATACATATTTAGATTGTCATAATTCTAAATCGGCAAATAAAACCGATACTATTGAAAATGAATATATGTCAGAACAATTATATGATGTTTATATTGTTTCAATTAATTTATTATCTAATGCTAATTATTTAAGTTATGTTAATCAGTTTGAAAATAATAATCTTAATCAATATTATGAAGGTGAAACTGAAAGTATTATTCACTCTAATAAAGTAAAAGCATTTAAAACTTTTCATCAACCTGAAAAGACTAATGATGCGACTAATGGCAAAAATAGTAAAATTTGTAGATTATCGAATGAATTTAATATTTTTAAAATAAAATGGAACCGTGTTATTCTTGATGAAGCACACGAAAAACTTTCACCAACAGTTAAATTCTTCTCATCTTCTGTAAACAAACTTATTAATAGAGAAAAATCTCTTACGTGTGATAATCAATTCTTATATGAAAATTTATGTTCTTTACAAGCAAATTATAAATGGGCTATGACAGGAACACCTACTGAAAAAGGACTTGATACATTAACTGGATTAGTACAATTTTTAAACACAAATAATCCTAATGATACTACTCTTGAAAAAATTAGTAAAATAAGATATTTACGTGATACATCAGGAATTTCTAATACAACTATGGATTTATTATTAAATGATATATTTAAGAAAACATTTAAAAAAGATGTAAAAACATTATTGAATATACCCATTTTTACAGAAGATATCATTTATGTGGAGCAAAATAATATTGAACGAAATATTTACAATAGTATTCGTGCGAATAGAAACATTAATGACACTCTTAAATTAAAAACATTATTCTTAATGTGCACTAATATTCTAATTAATAATGAAATTGACTTAGAAAATCCTGATGTTAGTGATAATAGTAGTGAACCAGAGATATTAACTCTAGAGCAACTTAATTCTAATATGATTTCTAAATTTAATAAACAATTAAAAGAATTAGATGTAATGAAAACTAAATTAATAAAAAATAATGTTGAATTACAAACTAAATTACATTCTTGGATTGAATTACTTAATTATATTACATCTTTAAATCTTGATGAAAAAATTAGTCCTGAATTTTTAGAAGAGATTAATAGTAAATTTAAAGATTTAGATAATAATAAAATACGTTCTCATTGTGAAATTATATATAGTGTTTTATGTGCTTTTGATGTATGTCATAATCCAGAATCATTACAAATTATTTTAGCAAATAATTTATATATTATTAAAGATCATTTATTTCGCATTTGGAATAAAGACTGGAATAAAAATGAATTTATACCTTTAAAATGTTCTGAATATGCTACTATGTTAGGTCATATACATATTAAACACGATATTCATAAAAATGTTAAAAAATTAAATCTATATGAAAGTGATAAATTACGTATTAATAATCAAATTACATTATTTTCAAACAATGATTTTATTAAAGATAAAACACAAGACCCCTGTATTATATGTTTTGATGATTTAGATGAAATTGCTGTTACATTATGTAGACATATATTTTGTCTAGTATGTGCTAAAAAATTATCTAAAAATTTAACATCTAAATTTAATTGCCCTGAATGTCGTGGTGTTGTTGATGCTAAAACACTTAATATTACAAATATTGATATGGTTAATAAAAAACCTGAAGACGAGTTAGAAAAAGAAAGGGAAAAAGAAAGGGAAAATGAAGAAAAAAATAAAATAGACGCTGTCGTTGAACCTAAACTACTTACACCTTTAGAACAGAAATTAGGCAGTGAATGGAAAACAAACTGTATTAATAAATACGGTAGTAAAATGTCAGCATTAGTAGAATATTTACATAATTTATTTGAAAAAAAAGAAAATCGTGTCATTATTTTCAGTCAATATGATAAAATGTTAAAAATGATTGGTAAAACATTAGATGAATTTAATATTAAATTTATCTATTGTTCTGGCAATAACTATGTTATCAATAAAAATATTAACAAATTTAAAAAAGATGATACTTATCGTGTTATTATGTTAAGTAGTGAGCGTAGTAATAGTGGAAGCAACCTTACAGAAGCAAACCACATTGTCTTTATTGACGCATTACAAAGTCAAATGGAAACTACTAAAGCCATTGAAGCACAAGCAATTGGACGTGCTGTGCGATTAGGACAAAAATTACCTGTCAAAGTGGTTCGATTTATTACCAAAGATACGATTGAAGAAGAACATTTTAATCTTCATCGCTATGATATTAATATTTTACAAGAATAAATTAAGTTTTTAGAAAATAAGTTTTTAGAAAAAACTTAACCAAAATTAATTTAAAAAAAACTTATTTTTTTATTTGTATAATATAAGTATCTTAATACACATTTTCTAAATTTTAAATTTTATTATCAATTATTAATTATTTCAAATGCCTGTTTCTTATAAACGTAAAAATAGTATGAAGAAGTCTAAATCTTCAAAAGGCTCTAAATCTTCAAAACTCTCTAAAAGAGTTAAAACTCCTAAAAGCACTAAAACAAAAAAACGTTTAACGCGTAAAAGTAAAAATAGGTCAGTTGTTAGAAAAATGAGGGGAGGTGTGTACCCTGATGATTTTTTAAGAGCAATCCCCGCAAATTTAACATTCGATGAATTAACGTTAATAGTTCGCGATTTACAAACTTTGTTTATATTTTCACAAACTAATACAGATTATAGGAAGTTAATAAATGAAAATTTAATGCAATTTATAAATACTATTTTTAAAACTCTTCCTCCTGAAGAAAAAGCATTTATTGAAATAATGAGAACTAATATGGATAGATTCACAAAACTTATATTAGCTGAAATTATGTTATTATTTAAATACTATAATAAACCAGATTTTACTAATACTTTTAAAAAAATATATAATATTGATGATGATATTGTTTTTAATAATTATCTAGATTTCATGAAAAACAAAATTGAATATTTATATTTAATTTATAAATATGAATTTAATAACTTGATTAAGGTTGAAGGTAAAGATTTAGAAGAAAAAAAATTATATTTTTTACCCGAATACGAATTTCCTACTAATATAGATGAAGCACAAGTATTAACTTTTTTTAAACCATTCATGAAATTTGCAAATCCAAATATACCACCAGACTTACACAAACACTTCTATTTTACTTTAATAGAAAAAACAATTGAAAATAATGATGTTACGTTAAAAATTGAGTATTATGACCCACATGTAAATGAAGAACAGGAAAATGAATTTAACTTAACAAGCACTGCATATGTTACAGAAAATAGTACAGAACCTTATATTGAATATAATAAATATATAATTACTACACTTATAAATATATATAATAGTATCATAAAAAAAAACATAATAACAAAACAAGAAAAGAAGCCAATAATAAAAATCAAAAACAAAAAATATTTAAAAATAACATTATGAAAAATACATTAGAAACAAGTGACATTCCAGATACAAGTTTTAGCACAAAAAAATTAAAATTTATTAATTTTTATGAAGCTAATAAAGATAAATATACAGATAAAGAGACTTTACTAGGAGTTTTAACACAAAAGTTTCCATCATACTTTTCATAATATAAATGAGGACTTACAGAAGAAGAGTTAAATACATTAAGATATAAGTTTTTAGAAAATAAGTTTTTAGAAAAAACTTAACTAAAATTAATTTAAAAGAAACTTATTTTTTTCTTTGTATAATATAAATATCTTGATATAAACTTTTCAAATTCTAAATTTTATTCTCAATTATTAATTATTTCAAATGCCTGTTTCTTACAAACGTAAAAATAGTATGAAGAAGTCTAAATCTTCAAAAGGTTCTAAGTCTTCAAAACTCTCTAAAAGAGTTAAAACTCGTAAAAGCACTAAACCAAAAAAACGTTTAACGCGTAAAAGTAAAAATGGGTCAGTTGTTAGAAAAATGAGGGGAGGTGTGTACCCTGAT
>Ga0228670_1001146_pt1 | contig 12239 bp, 7 predicted proteins | sample 85DmetaG_FD_182785 | JGI IMG/M metagenome (GOLD analysis project Ga0228670, IMG submission 182785) | Seawater microbial communities from Monterey Bay, California, United States - 85D | ecosystem: Environmental > Aquatic > Marine > Coastal | place: USA: California | collected 2016-10-13
CTCTACGAGCATCTAGTTCAGCTTGTTTTGCTTCTTGATCTGCTCTAGCTTTTTCTCTACGAGCGTCTAGTTCAGCCTGACCATCACCTCTGCCACTACCTTGTTGAGGAGTAGTTGGAATAATAATATCATCTGGATCTAAATCTGTATCATCACGTTGTGGTAACTCTCTAGGTAAGAGTGTAACGTTATCGCCTTTTTTGGTATCTGTATCTTTAGGTGTTACAGTAGCAGGTAATACAGGAACAGTGCCTGTGCCCGGAGGAGGTGTGTTAGCAGTTGTAGTTGTTGGAATGTCTCCGTCATCTGGCTCACTAGCTGGATCAGGTTCTGGTGGTGTTTGACTTGGATCTGCTGCTGGCGGAATGTCTCCGTCATCTGGCTCACTAGCTGGATCAGGTTCTGGTGGTGTTTGACTTGGATCTGCTACTGGCGGAATGTCTCCGTCATCTGGCTCACTAGCTGGATCAGGTTCTGGTGGTGTTTGACTTGGATCTGCTACTGGCGGAATGTCTCCGTCATCTGGCTCACTAGCTGGATCAGGTTCTGGTGGTGTTTGACTTGGATCTGCTACTGGCGGAATGTCTCCGTCATCTGGCTCACTAGCTGGATCATTGGCTGCTGGTGTTTGACTTGGATCTGCCACTACATCTGGTCTACTTGTACCCGGTAAGTCAAGTGCGTCTGGTCTTGACGAAGTAGTTGTAGTAGCAATAGTAGCATCATCTGCATCGCCATCTTGTCCCGGTTTCGGTGTATTAACTCGTAAACTACCTGCCTGTTCTGGCGGTAAACTGTCTAAGAATTGCATTATTTTAATGCCATTTTGTGTAGCAAGTACCTCAGCATAATCATCTTTAACTGATTGTGGAACTTTAACATCAGAAAATTGCTGATCAATGGGAGTTGCAGCACTCGGGTCAAACACTTCGTCGTCTTTAGGTTCAGTTTCTGTATTATCAACTGATGGTTCATTAGTAGTAGTATCATCACTGCCTGCTTGTCCGCCACCTGTAGTACCCGTGTCACTTGGATCGCCACTAGCATCACTTGGGCTAGTAAAATCAGTAGTTGATGTGTCACTTGGATCGCCACTAGCATCACTTGGGCTAGTAAAATCAGTAGTTGATGTGTCACTTGGATCGCCACTAGCATCACTTGGTGCAGTAAAGTCAGCAGTTGATGTGTCGCTCGGATCACCACTTGCATCTGTTGGAGGTGAAGTAGCGTCTGCAATCTGCGCTGGAGTGAGTGCAAATGTTGCACCGTTGAGTGTAACTTGTACATTTCCATTGGGAAGTGTTTGTATTACTTCTGCATCTCTGGTGTCGCCTTTTTTGTTTCTGTATGTGATATTGTCGCCAGCTTTTACATCAGGTGCTACCAATGTTTGCGGAGAAACATCTAAGTCTGTATTAATATCACCAGGATCACTAATAGTATCAGATGATTGTGTAGCAGCTTGAATTTGTTCTGGTGTTAGTGCATATGTTGCGCCATTTAGTGTAACTTGTATGTTGCCATTGGGTAGTGTCTTAACTACTTCAGCATCTCTTGTTTCGCCTTTAGCATTTTTATATGTAACAGTATCTCCAGAATTGTAAACTGTTTGTGTAGCAATGTCTGTTTGTACTTCAGGAGCGTCTGCACTATCGTTGTCTAACTCAAAAGTTTGATCTTCGCCACTTACATCGCTTGGCGGTATTTTACTAACTTCGTCTTTGAAGACTTCAGGATTTTGTTTGTAAGATTCTATTCCATCTGGCATTACTTGTTGTGTAATACCCGGGTATGATTTTTCTAAATTATTGATGAAGGCTTCTACACTTATAGGATCCATTTGACCGTTTGCAATCATGATCTTAGCATTTGTAACTACCATACCTCTAGCAAGATCACTACCTACGTCACCAGGATCTGGCAGATCATCTACTTCTGTAGTTACTTCTGGTGATTCGTCATTTGGTTCTTGTTGTTCAGTATCATCTGGATCTGGGAATGCATCTCTTGGACCCATTGCTGCATCAGCGGCATCTTGATTGTCTCTAGCAACTTGGTCTTGTGCCGCTGCTATTGCTGGGTCAATAAATCTTTTATTAAGTCTCGCAACACCTGTTGTGTTGTGTGTAGCACTATACTGTTCGTCCCATTCGGCTTGATCATCATTGAAACTTTTCCTAAGACGATTCATTGTGTCTGTAGCTGTTCTTATTTGTGTCGCTTGAAACCCTTGATAATATTCTCCTTTAGCTTCTAAGTTTTCTCTTGTAGGCCTTGGATTATCAGGGTTGTTTGGATCTGCATCTGGATTTCTACTATCCCAAGCACGTTGTAGTTGTGTAAGGTTACGTTCAGCTGCCTTATTTGCAATCTCAATTTGTTGTTGAGATGCATCAATTTGATTTTTTAGATCTTCATATTCTTCACTGTTTAAGTCAGGACGAGAATCTACGTTATCCACTAGATTAGTTATTTGACTTGGAACACTTTCTTGATTACTTCTACTACTGCGTAATACTTGTTCTCTGGACCATTTTTGATTGCCACGCACAGGATCATTTACAAACTCAACTGTGCCTGTATCCACAAATTCAACTTTTTGTAGTTGTGTTAGATCATTCCATGTTGGCGCTTCGAGATCGCTTCTACCTGCAATTCTAACATCTAATCTTTGTACACGTTCTAAATCAGCTAGGATATCATTTATAGGCCTACCTTTGCCGCCGATTCCTTTTCCTGCTGTTTTAATACCAAGCGTAGCAGCCATTTTACGGACTTGATCTTCGCTTTCCCATGTAACTTCGAAAATATTTTCTTCGTTGTTTACACGACCGTTTTGTAATATTTTAATAAGGTCTAACTGCTCTTGGTTTTCTTCTAGTTGTTTTTTAGTATAACTACGTCCGCCAATATTAATTTTAGCTCTTGATCTTCTATTAATACTTTTCAACTGTTGGTCAGTGAGATCTTCTATTCCAACTAAACCTCTATCCTTGACTAGCTGATCAATTCTAAGTTCACCTGTTTCAGGATCTTTTACGTAATTGCTTAGTGTAGCTGGATCCATGTTTAGAATGTCGATGAGTTCACGTGTATCAGTACGACCATTTGCAAAAAATCTTCGTAGTTTTAATTGTTGGGCTCTAGCAATCCTTGCTGAGCTTGTACCGGCAGCTAGTGCAGTACTGGTGTTTCCTGCAATAATACCGTTGTAAGCTGCATTTAGTACACCTGCATCAGGGGTTGTAATATTTCCTGCGGCATCAATAATCAATGCGTTTGTCATATATTGTTCTACTGCTTCACTTACGCCTTCGCTAACTGGAGCAAGTACTGCTTTACCAAAAGCATTTCCTAAGAAAGTTTGTCCAATTGGACCTTTATACATCAGTTTATCAGTTACTGTGCCAATAATACCGCCGGCGGCTGCTGTTTGAAGTAGTCCGTGAGTATGAGCGCTATACGCTGTTTGATCCAGTGCTAGTTTATCAGCAGCGGCTGCAAACTCTACATCGGTACCTTGAAACCCTTGTGCAGTGAGTTGTTCTTTGGCTGCATGGTGATTTATTTTCCACTGTGGTTGCTGTTGTAGTAATCCGCTGTTGTAAGCTTCATTTATTTGACTTCTAATTTCGTTCATAGCCGCACCAGCTGCTTCAGCTGTGTTAATTCCAACACTAATAGCACCGCCACTCCACCAACTTGTGCCTGCAATGAGAGCCATGTCTAAAACTTCCGGAGCAAGTTCGCCTGACATAATACCTAATATACCAACAATACTGATATCAGGATTGTTGCCTGTGACTGCGAGAAGTGCATCTCCCCATGAGTCAACTGCACCTGATGTTAGTTCAAGTTCTGTTTGAAATTCTTTACTTTGTTTGTCTTCTAACCATGCCTGTGCCGCTGCCAATGGACTAAGTTCTTCAACTGCTTGAAATGCATCATTAATAGTTGTTTCGCCATCTACAAAGTCAGTAGCACGTTTACCATTGTACACATTAAAGAAGTTCATTACTCCGTCAATACCGCCAGCGGTGCCTTTGGTAATTGCATCAGCAGCTTCAACGCCACCAGCCGCTACTGCTAGACCCAAGTCTAACAAATAGCTGTTGCTTTTCCAAGGAACTAATTCACCAGTATCTGGATCCATCAATGCACCTGGTATTCTTCCTGCATTAGTCCAGTTGGCGTGTGCGGCAGCAAGTTTGGGATTGATTTGCCCTTCGCCTTCACCTACTTCATATTCAACTTGTTTGAGATATTCGTCTGGAACAGTGTATGTATCTCTGCCAGCGCCTTTTACTCTGGGTATTTCTTTACCCATTAGCATATAAAGATCAGCCACGCTCATTTTGACTGTTCTTTTAACATTTTCGTTAGGTATACCTAAACTGTCATCGCCTTCAGCTTCTAGTACTATTGGCTTATTGAATAACTCGTCTAATCTCATAATTATGCCTCATCAGGCATATCATCTACTACTACAGGAGGTTCAGCTGGGTATTCATTTATAGCAAGATATTCCATGTAGTGTTTTACTGCGCTTAGATAATCATTTGCTTTTGTAATTTTAGCTTGTACCCAAGGCTCTAAGTTATCAGTGTCGCCAATCATGCCGTGTAATTCAATAGCATACTTACTAGTGTTGTACAGTTGGTTCTTAGCCATCCATCCATCTTCGTCAGTTGCATCAAGTACACCTTCCATGATCTCACTCATGTACACTACAGGCTCTTTACCTTCTGCCAATTCTGGCTTGTGTTTTTTCATCCAAAGTTTTGCTAGGTCAATGTCTTCAAACACTTTGCGTTCTATACCATTAACATCTAGCACTTTGTATTCGCTGCCTTCTTTTACCACTTGTGGTTTGGCAACTTGTTTTACTGTGCTTATTTTGTCCAATCTCATGGGTTTCTCCGGATCATTTTATTATATACTGGGTCTTTGGGCTTTTTAGCCCCTTCTAGTCCTACAGCTTTACGGGCCGCTTTGTGGTGTGCTTTGCCTTTTTTGCCCGTAAACAATGGCATTGCTACGCTAGCAACACTAGCGGCTCCCATGCCTCCTGCACTGACTGTTTCTGTTATTTCCCAGACTTTCATACAGTTATTTATCGTTCTAATTAAATGTTGTGTGCTAGCGCATCGTGTCTACGCTGCTCTTCTTGATTGTATTCTTGTTCTAGTCGTTGAAAGGATTTATCTTGTATAGGACCATCTTGTCTAATTAATGCACATCCAAACGGAACGGGCCATACAACACTAAGTGCAAGCCAATCGGTTCTACTATACATGCTGAGTCTACTCCACATCCAATGTCCAAACGGTATTTCAGGATCTATTAGATAATCACTGAGCAAATGCTTATCATCTGTTGACAGCTTAACTAAACTGTCATCCATCTTGTGCATAAAATTAAACATAAGATCCGACTTGCCTATAAAGCATAAATCTCCAAAGAACGGAAGTCCGTTTCTTACACGTAACCAAGGAGAGAATATAGCATCTTTAAACACTGGATTTCTATGCATATTGCTAAACAAGTTACCCCAATGTTGTTCTTGCATTGGATTCATCACAGCATCAGTTCTTGTTTTGATTACAATATCGTAGTCTTGTTTATAAGGAGCAAATGTCTCTGCAACTCTTGCTGTGCTTAAAAACATACCTGGAAAGTTGTAAGCATATTTGTCAAATTCATCACCTTTGTAGCACACTAGATTTTTGGTAAACTCGTTGGTAAGATGCCAATCAACACCAGGCTTATTGCCCATTTTTACTCTGTGTCTGTGATGATGAAAGCCTGTGTTGTAGTCACTGATTTCTACTGTTTTGGCTTGATACAGATCTTTGGCTCGTGTACTAAGTCCACTAGAATCGTCATCCCATAAATTTAAAAAATAATCTACATGTAGTTTTTCAAAACTCTTAGGAAATACTTTGTTACGCCACCACCATGCACTCTGTTCCATGTGTCGTGGTTGTCCGCTTATTAATATTGCTATTCGCATGTTTGCCTCTTATTTGGATTTCTTGCGTCCGCTTTTCATGTTAGCACACCAGTGATACATTTTAGCACGTTCGCCACTGGAGTTTTTTGCTTTTTTACGTAGTTCAGTAACACTACCATTGCAACTAGCACCTGCACGTTTTACACGCCCTGGTCTACTCTTGCCCTTTTTTTTACCATCAGCAAAGTTTTCGTCAGTTCTAGGATTAGAAGATATCTCAAAAGTAACCATTCCGCCTTGATCGAATTCATCGTATTCCCAGCCTAGTTTGTTAGCATACTGCTTCATCATTCTTCTATATAAACTTACTCTACCTTCACCGTCATTGCCGCCGTCTTTTCTCGCATCCAACATAAGTGTTACTGTGTCAGGGTACTTGTTCATAAAGTCTAAAATTGCGGCTTTTACAGTAGCAAATACCTGAAACTCTTTACCTTGTCCAGTAGGCTGATTCATAACAACGCTACCGTCTTTTTGTTTTCTATTAAACGATACTTCCCACGAAGGCTCATTTCTGCCATCGAAATGAATGTTTAATCCTAGTTCTTTGGCTGTTGCTGTTGGAAATCCAAACTGATCCTTACTCCAAGTATATGCCGCAGGCTTGTCTAATACTTCGTTTATCTTACCGTCGGAAAAGTTTTCAAGTGCTATATCAAATACTTCTTCTACTTTACTTTCTAAACTACGTCTATTGTGTTTTTTTGCAATATCACTTAGTGTGTCGCCTGATTTTACTGTGTGTGTAGTGCCGTCAGGCATATTAATTTTTTGACCTACTTTTATAAGGTCTGGGTTAGAAATATTATTAGACTTTGCAAGATCTTGATACGTTGTTTTTGTAGGTCTTAGTTTTGGTCTTGGACTTGTAGCAGGTGCCAATGATGGTTCTGTTGGCGCTGGAGGTAATACAGTTGTAATTATTTCAGGCTGTTTTGTCGCAGTCTTTGGAGGTTCATATGCAATTGCTTGTTTAACTGCACGATCTACTGCTTTAGGGTCTACCATTGGATATTCAGGTTCATCCCATGATTCAGGATCTGTTGAATCGTCTCTATAAGGCTCGTTTTTACTAGGTGTTACTTTCTTAGGTTGCGGCACAGTAATAACACTTTGTATATCTTTGCTTATATTATTAACACTGCTAGCATAATTATTAGCTTGTTTATTCTTGCCTGTTCTAGCTGCCTTAGGACCGCCGTTATATCCAGCAAGAGCTGATTCTAAATCTTTTGCTCCGTATGCATCATACATCATTTTATAGTATCTAGCACCTGCATCTATGTTTGCATCTACATCATTTTTCATATCGTCAACTGAGTAATTAGTTTTATAGTACCTATTCACATCCTGCATTGCAGGCTTGCGTACTTGGAATATGCCATGTGCAAAATCTTTTTTGTTTTTGTCACCTGTTAATCCTGTGCGTATTCTACTTTCTTTATAAGCAATTGCAAGTAATATATTTGGATCTATTCCTAGTTCCAATGCTTTAGCTATAATCTTTTCAATGAGTTTTGGATCAATCTTGCTTTTTTCGCTCAGTTGTTGTTGTGCTCTTTGCATAACATTGTTAGTAAGAGCCTCAACTGGAAACTCTTTGTTGCTAGTTCTAAAGTCTTTTTTACGCATTACTGTCTTTGCAATCATATCTAGTTCGTTATTTTCTCTATCCCATTGTAACACAAAAGGTACGTTGATGTCACTCTCTAAATCTTTTAATACTGCTTGTGCATTAGGTCCCATTTGTGCAATAGGCTTGCCCCAACGCTGGTATTCTTTCTTAAACAACATTGCTAATTCTTTGATGCTAATAGGTTCGCCATTGCGAGCATCGTTTGCTCTGTCTAAGAAGTGACGTGTGAATTCTACATCAATGCCTACTTGCCCAAACACTTTGTCAACTGCTTTTTCTAATGCGTTTAGTTGTGGTTGTGTTACATCTTCATCTACAGAAGCATTTGGATTCTTAATCTTAAATGAAGCAAATTGTCCTCTGTCTGTGACTTCTAAATTCCATCCAAGTTTGCTCGCTAGTTGTTGACCAAAACGTTTGTATAGTTTACTTCTACTATCTTCTGCTGCGCCATCCTTGTCAGAACTAAAATCAATTTGTGTTACTTTAGATAAATCTACTTTGTTAGCTATCCAGTCTTTTATAACAGCAACTACAGTAGCAAAGATTCTAAACTGATCACCGTCACCTGTTTTATCCATTGCTCCGTCTACCGCAAAGTCAATAGTCCAACTTACACCTGGCTTACCTAGCGTAAACATAACTAGTAGTTCGCCCATATCCATTTCCGCTTTAGCTAGAAAAGAATCGTTGCCGAACTCTGCATATCTGTCCTGTGTACTATCCCATGTATATGGATACGGATTATCAAATGCTTCGTTTACTTCTGACACGTACATATCTCTATACATCTTTTCAAGTTCTCTGCTATCAAATCCAAATACTTTTCCAATTTCAAATGCATAACTTCCAAGACTGTGTTTAGCACCTTTGCTTTGTACTAGCTTGTGCATAGCATCTAACATTGCTTTTATATATCTGCCACGCTGTTGATCTTTTAAACGTGCCATTAGTTCATCTCTAGTAATGTCTTCTCTGAGATAAGGAAGATCAAACCAATGTTTGAACCATTCAGGTGTACCAATTTTGATACCTTTTTTCTTTTCAAGACGTCTACGCTCAGTGCCAGTAACACTCATATTCTCTGCTAGTCCTAGGTTAAATGCTTGATTGGGAGTTGCGCCTTTTACGCCTAGTGGCTTTGGCTTACCATTGCCACCGAAGAATTTTTTAGCTTGACGTTCTGTCTCACCTGGCTTTACATCAGGTGTAGTATTAACACCTGGAACAATAACGCCATCTTCATATAATTCTGTAATCTTCATTCTGGACTCAGCATTGTTAACAACTGTAATACTGACATTTGTTCTGCACCCAATGACTGTCTACCAGTTTGTAGTGCTGATATGCCTCTGCGCATTATGTCTGCATCTTCTACTGGTATGTATTGCTTGCTTTCATATTCTTGTATGGTATTCATAATTCTTGTAATGTCAATCGGCAATGGTTCTTGTTCATTTTCTCTAACTGCTTCGTTACGCATGTTATCCCATGCTTTTTGAGCTTGCCCTGTTTTAATTAGTTCAAATTCTTTTGGGTGTTCAGCTTTAAATTTATCTCGTAGAGCTATTATCTGTGGTAATTCATCTTTTGTAATGCCATACTTTTTTAACTGTTTTGGGCTAGCGAAAGATTTTATTGCCCAGCCCGGAGTATTGGCATATTTTTTAAGTTGATTCATATATTCTGGACCTTGCGCATCAATAAATCTCTTAACATCAGCTTTGTTGTTTGGATCAAATTTATTATGGCCCCAGTCATTATGTATTTTTTTTAATTGCGGTTTTATAGGATCAGCTATTTTAGCAAATTTATTATAATAATCAAACCATCCGTCCTCTAACATGATACTTTCGTTTTCTATGTTACGACTACGTGCGCCGCCTTTGGCACGTATTGCTTGTAGGTCATCTAGTGCTTGTACTAGTGCGGCAATTTTAGTTGGTAATACTTTGTTACGGTTTAGTGCGTAGTCTGCGTTTCTAAAGCCTTGTGTACCTTGTTGCATTTGTTTAATCATTGCTGTTGCTTGATCAATTACGTTTTTCATTAAACTATCAATGTTCATAGTACCGTATCCTGGTACTGCAACTGTGCTTTTCATTGGTTCATCTTTGTTAAAGTCGCCCAAGCTCTCAGATTGTTTTCTAAGTACAGCATTCTGCGCACTGCCTGTTTGCTTGTTGCCATACTCAACACCCATTTTATCCCAGAACTTTTTAGCTTTTTTCTGAATATCGTGTATGTCTAAGTTGCCTGACTTTGTTGTGTCAACAATGTCACGTACAATCTTTTTACCATGTCCGCTTTTTCTATACTTTGGTTTTAGTTCAATGTCAATTAAACCCAGTATATCGCCTTGATCTTCACCGTCATCACTTGCTACTCTTACAACACAATAACCAATTTCACCTTTAGCAAAATCACCGCCATTGGCATCAATAAGAGCATGACTGTATATTTGATACTTTAGTCTTAACTCACCAGCATTGCTTGATCCGTCTCTAAAGCCGCCTACTAGTGCATACTCATCACCACTGTATTGTGTAAGTCCAAAACCATCTGGACCATGTAAAGTCATTGCTGGCATTTCGCTCAGGTTTAAATCAGTTGCTTTCATATTACCACTTTCTACATGACCAGTAACGTGCCTTATGCTTTGGTCCTGGATTATCGCAGTTGTGTCTTGCACGGAAACTTCTTCTACGTGCAGGATTGCTTTTCTTAATTCTCATGTTTGGATCACCAAAATTAACTTTTACAACATTACCTTTTGGGTTCTTGACATAAACTTTAAACTTCTTAACATCGCCACGCATTGGCTTGTTTAGTTTTACTTTGCGTCCTTGATACTCTGCTTCAAACATATCAGCATATCCTAAATAGCCGTATTCATTATGAAAGTCTTGTGTATCCTCGAGTGTAACTTCTTCAACTACATTCTCTGTAAATTCATATATTTTCATCGTAAAAAATCCTTGGTAAACTTTATTATATGTATTTACCAAGGAAAGAGTTTTTAGTTTAAAATGTATTTTATGACTTATGCGTCTGCTGTGAAATCATCATCATCTGTGTTAGCAACGTCATCATCACCAGCTTCTTCAATTTGTGCAATACCAGCTGCTGGTACGGCAAAACCCCACGCTTGTCTAGTTTGATCAAGTGCGTTTGAACCAGTATTACTTGGCTTAACCAATGTAGCAACACGACCTGAGATTTTACTCACGCCATATGTTTCATTGTCTGAACCTTTTACACTGATGGTCATTTCACCTGCGGCTAGTGCGGCTGGTAATTTACCAGTTACTAGTGTACATAGGTGTGTAGTATCCGCTGTTCCTGCTTCTGAACACAAGAATCTTTTACTACCTTTTTGACGTACAATAAAACCTTCTTTAACAGCTGAGCCGTTATGAAAGTCTACTTTGATTTCGTTTCCACCTGCTGTTGGGCCTGTAGTGGCATCAGCAAATAAACGCTTGTTTAGTGGTCTTCCCATTTGTTTTCTCCTTCAAGAAGTCCTATGTGGGTTCTAGCCACTACGCTGTGGGTACAGCATAAGTCCTCTTCATGAGTACTATTGGACACACATATTTATGCTGCTTTGGGCATTCCTGTGAAAGGATCGTTAGCTAACAAATAGTGTTGATACAATTGCGCACTAGCTAAGTTTTTGTGTTTAGCTTCTACCATAATGTCAAAATCGTCCCAAAAACTCAAGGCCCAATCATTAACATCTTTGTTCCAACACATATCGCTGTGCGCTCTTAGTTTGGCTTTTTTGTATCCAGCTTCTATAAGTTGCTGGTAATCTGGACGAGTGTTCGGTGAATGCTCTGGAATGTAGTCTTCACGACTAACGCTGTAGTGCATAGCAGGACGCACACCACGCCAACTGTCACGTACACGCTTAATCCTGTCATCGTTAACATCAATATATTCTCCTCCGCTGTTTACCCAATGGTGATGAATGTCTACAACGAGTGCAACATCTTTTTCTAGTTCTAAGCTAGCGTCGAGTCCCCACGAGTTTTCGTCGTTTTCGATAGTAATACAGTTTCGTGCTTCTGTAGACAGTCTTGGAAGGACGGCTTTGATACCGGCTGGACCTTGTCTGCCTGAGATGTGGACGTTACATTTGAAGTCTTGCCACTTTTGACCGTAGCCCATCCACCTGATGATATCCGCATGATATTCAAACTCCTCTATACTTCTATTTACAATATCAGGATTATCACTTGCCAAGACAGTAAACTGCCCAGGATGCATAGACAAGCGAACATCAAGGCGGCGTGCAGCTTCACCCACTCTTGCATAGAGTTTTTCTGCTCTTTGTCTGACATCAGGCTTATGCCAATAATAACTCCAGTCATGCTGAGTATAAGCAGGTAGCTGATTACTTCCAAGACGTACCATTCTAAGAGCATCTGGTAATCCTCCTACATATTCTATTAGACGTAGTGCAGCCGCTCCGTTGTGTTCCATAATATCCCACATACGTTCTTCTGCTACGTCTCTTGTTTGGCGATTAAGCCATGTAATAGTTGTGCTACGTTCCGTTAGTGGACGCTGTAGCTCTTCTAAGAC
>Ga0228670_1001147_pt1 | contig 12235 bp, 9 predicted proteins | sample 85DmetaG_FD_182785 | JGI IMG/M metagenome (GOLD analysis project Ga0228670, IMG submission 182785) | Seawater microbial communities from Monterey Bay, California, United States - 85D | ecosystem: Environmental > Aquatic > Marine > Coastal | place: USA: California | collected 2016-10-13
TGCCCCCTCCGTCAGTCTGGGCGACTATGCTCAGCCGGTAGCCTGCATCAGCGACAGCAGCCCTCTGTGGAAAGATCAACAAGAACAAGCGTGCAAGCGCGCTCGTCTTTCCTAGACCCCCCCCCCTCACACACACACACACACACACACACACAAAAACGGTGTTTTTTAACACCACAAAAATCGGTGTTTCTTAACACCACCAAAAACCTCAAAAAATCGAATTTTCAAAAAATGATTTCTAACGGCCATTTTATTTTGGTAGTTTACCCCTACCTATATATACCTACTCGGGGGGCGGGTGATTTTTCGGGTGGATATGTTATGATATGTTATGATATGTTTTGTATATACTTTCTAACGGTCATTTTTATAATGGTAGTTTTACCCTCTATATATATTTACTTACGGGGGGTGGGTGACATATAACATACATATACATACATACATAACATATCCACCCGAAAAACCACACACACCCCGAGTATATATATATAGGTAGAGGTAGGTCAGCAAAAGATAAAAAGTTTCCGTTATTTTTTATTTATTTTTTGGCGGGAATTTGATTTTTGACGTTTTTTTGGTGCTTCTTTGTTTTAACTTTTCCTTTGGGTGTATTAAGCACCATAGTTTTGTCTTTGTCTGTAAGACACTCAACAAATCCATTAAAAGTGCGGGTATCTCTGCCCATAGTATTTCCTACTGCCCAGAGAAAGTAATCATAGTCAGTTTTGAGGATCTCACGCCATTTCTTACCATTCATACGTCCATTGTGACTACAAGTTAAGTCTAGGTAACGCTGTGTTCTTGCTTCTATTGCTTCTGGCAGATCATGCTGCCGTTTGGTCGACTGCGCGAGCTTGAGGTCTGGCAGACACAGATGTTCCTTCAAAGCCTCAAACGTATTTGATTCCAACGGCACGTGATTGCACATCAACCAGACGAAATGACTATAGTCTTGCTTAATCATTTCGCCCCAAGTGAGAGCAGGTTCTTTGTACTTGCAGGCATTATAATTGCATTCATATTGCAAGTAGCGCGTGGTCATGTCGCTGGGAGGATAGAAGGCGTCTTGCCTTGCAAGCTTGACGGGCTCGGGTGTCATTTCCACGTCTACAGCGGCCATTGTGTTTTGTCTTTACAAAATTTGGATCTTTACTCCTTTACCCTTAGCTGCATAAACTTTTAACTGGTGTTACAAACATGATTCACGTATAACATGATTCACGTATAACATGATTCACATATATACATTATTCATATGGAGAAAAATTCTAGGAAGGTTCTTTTGTTTATTGTTTTTGGTACGTTTCTTTGCACTTAATGAGCACTTGTTTATAGGAATAGTCTTTGCGCCACTCAGGGTTCGCTTCTTTCCACTTATTAATGTGAACCATCCACGGATTGGGCATGCGTTCTCCCGATTTTTCCGGTTTCGGCTTGCGCGTGTACGTGGCCGCAGCAGTCTTTAACACTTGCTTGTAGCTCATCTCAGGGTTGGCTTCACGGAACGCATTCACGTGTTGCAGCCACGGATTAGGAGTTCTTGCGTGAGTCTCAGCATTTTCCGTCATAGTTTTTTGAGGGCTGCTGTTGCTCATATCGGGCGGCATCACTGCTTGCATTTTTGCTTTAGTTTTTTAAGACTGTTCTTCCTTCTTAATTTAACGTGCATAAACTTTTCATGTATGTTACGCTATTTTTTACAAAGTATGGGTGTCATTATGGAACACCTTTAAAATAATAGAGACTGGGTAGTTCTCAGGGACAGTCAGCACTCGAAACTTATGGTCCAGCAAACTTATCTGAGCTTGGTGGAGGTTAGTGACTGTTTTATAGTCTATATCGTCCACGTACAAGTCTTTCGCCTCGAAAGCCATAAATTGTCCATATGGCACGTCGTGCATCGAACATGTCAAGAGAATATCACGCGACTTGCTGTCAGAACACACCATATTACCAGGCGCCGCTTCGCCAATGGCAATGTGCACAACATGCTCCCCTCCCACTCGAGGGATCTGAGTAATTTTCGTGTTCGCGGAGATTTGGCTGTTGACGTTCAGCCACGGATAAGTAGTCAACACAGGCGCGTTTAGCCAAGATAGCCATATGTAACACATTCCCGCGGCATCCTTTTGGTAGATCATGTTCGTCCAGCCCATCAATTCAAAGAAATCCCTCGAAGCGCGGATTGCAAAGCCAGCATCAGCACCAGGCGACAAAGAAGAGTATAAAGGGGCGGGGTCCCAATCTGCTCCGCCCGTGCCAGCACTCAACGACAGAGACACCTTTTTGTCTACTGTATTGCTGGTGGCAATGGCCGCAGTAAGGCCTCCTTTCATTGCCGCAAGGGGGGCGTCGAAAGTAGCAGCCGCGTAGGCGTCATTAAACGCGGTCATTACCCCTTGCAGCGTGTAAAAGCCGATGGGAATATTCATGTTCCCCAATGTCTGACCTCCCAATGCAGTCACAACAGTCTTGTTCTGCTTGCCAGCCGGCTCGGGCAAGTTATTCACCGGGTCAAACCACACAAACTCGACATAATTGTTGTATTCATTCACGTTGTTAAAGACGTTAGGAATGATTGTTTTGTGGGGAGTTACTTTAATAGAGTGGGTTAGGTTGTTGGTGTTATTCAGTGTGCAAGTAAACTGCCCATTACCATATTTTGGGCTTTTAGAGGTGGCTTGTTGAGAATTGTACTCAACTAACACCGAGTGGTGACGCATCGTAGTAGACTGCATATTCGATTTTGCAATGAAGACAAGGTCTTTTATTGTACACTCATAAATTTTTCTTTACTGCTCTACCTCTACGTTATTAAGGAAAACACGGGCCAGCTTTACGTACTTCAAGTACACAGACAAGGACCGAGTCCCTTCAGAATGGTCAGTAGCAATGTTTGGATCTTTACTGACTTTCCATTCTGAGGTCTCAGCCTTCATTTTTACACGCAGTGCCAGCACACGAGAGTTGTTGACAGGCACACCCGCTAGATTAAACATCGTGCTACGCTCCAGAGTGACGCCGATAGTGTGCTGGTCGTTAGCAAAACTGCCGACCATGGCACTGTCGCATCTAGGAACCATCATATTGTCATCGCCAACGTGACCATAATCGGTGAAAACCCCCTTAGTTGCTTCAAATCCATTAAGTGCAAGGGGTAGACTCTGATCTTCCCTTAATACAGTAGCTGCAACGCCTGGAAAATCAACAGCAGCTGCAACGCCTGGAACAGTGACACCAACTAATGTTTTGGGTACGCGAATTGCGTCCACGCCAGCAGCAAACTCTCCTGCTTGACCGAAAGAGCTCGCCATTTTCTCCAGTTTGCCCCTGAAGGTCAGAGCAGGCGGCTTCGAGCCAGGGTGAAATTTGTCCACTGACTCCAACAGGTGGGCGTACGACTCCGCGGCACAGGTAAAGGGTTTGGTTGGATCGCTAGCCTTAATTGGTTGCTGAGGGAAATAGAGGGATCCGAGCTGCCATTGATATTCTATGACCGGCCACACGCTTTCTGCTTTGAACGAATCCATCGAACCTTCGGCAACGCCAGTGGATTTGCACCGGATTCTAGCAAAAGCCTTCAAAGCACGAGAACACGATTTGCGCACTTCGCAGTGGAATACGTCAGACAATTGACCATGGTTGACTTCGGTTTTTTCATAGTCAGTGTACACAATCTCCAGACCATTAGTAGCACTCTGTTCATTGAGAGCACGCTGAATGGAGTCGCTAAGTTGCACAGAAGCGAGATCGAAATACAGATTTTCGATGGTATATGGCACGGCACCCACATCAGCCGAAGCACCATCAGTCGCTGCGTGACCCTTGAAAGCTTTAGCAGTAGGCGCCCACGTAATTTCAATCCGCATACCAGACATCAGCATAGCAGGGAGCAGACGTCCGTAGCCGAACAAAGGAGCCAGCAGGTACATAGGAATAAGAAACCGTTGGCCGTTGGCACCGTATTTGTCCTTGTGGACTAACCCACGCGAGTCAAGGACGCCGCCTCCCAATCCCATCAACTGTCCAGTTGTTTGGGTCCACGAATTACAGTAGGTTAGTGGAATCATCATGTTCTGCAAAAGGCCAAAGTCGGTAATACGGCAAAGCTCATCTCCGCTTCTAGTGGAAATCAAAATACTCTCGATCAAATTACAGGCTGATCCACCGGTGCCAAAAAATCCGTGTGTTAAAGCACCGGCAGATGGGCTCAATTTACACTCAAAGCTCAAAAAGGAACGACGAGTGTCAATGTAATCTGCCCCACTGTTCAGGATACAAATACCGCGCTGTTGAGGCACGTATGTGTTACTCTGAAAGAAGTGGCGCTTATGTGTTTTGTTGACTGCCACGCTCATGTCCGGTTCCAGGACGTAGGTAAGATCATTCAGAGCAATCAGTCCTTGCTTTGAACCACCGCCCTCTGGTTTAGAAGTATCCATGGGAGTAGACATAATTAATGACAAGTATTCGGTTTCACAAAGATTTAGTTATCCTTTTTATTTACAGTTCATAAACTTTTTCCCTAGGCGCCTACTAAGAACATGCGTTCCAGCTTTTTCCTATGCTTCTTATAATTATCTGCGGCAGTTGTAACAATCCCCAATTGGTTGGTCATTCCCATCGTGTCTTTGTTAGGGCGAAACTCTTTTGGTAGATCCACTCGTTCGGTTTCGTGTAGCATCGCCTTTTCCCACGAGGAAGACGCGTCAGACGTAGTGTTATATACACCGTCGTATTGTGATAGCACTCGCTTTGGATGACGACGCCGGAAGCCCTGCTGAATGGTCAAAACTCGATCTGCTCGGTTGGCTCTACGCTGAAACGCGGTGCCTTCATTCACGTGGCGACGGCCATTCTGTACCATCTTAGTAGTCTGCATAGAGTCCGCTATCAAATCTGCTTCCAGTTCTGCCCTGCGGGAATCCACTGAATGTGTCTTGTTCTGTTGCGCCATGAGGTAATCCCAAAAATTTGATTGACGATTTTACAAGCTCTTCTTCTTCTTCTTCTTCTTTGTCAACACCTTCATATTTTTTTTCTTCCTTTTCGTCGTCTTCTGAACTCATGTCTTCATCTTCTTCCTCTTCCACTAAACGATCCAAGACGATAAACTCATCCAAATTGCGCCGGAAACGTTTATCCCAACCAAGCTTCATGCAGATTGTCAAAAAGGAATAGCGCTTACTGGAGGCATCATTCACCAGCCGACGGAATTCGTTCTTGGTATACATAGGCGGTGCATACTCGTCTACTACAACCTCAACCTCTGCCGCGCTGCCTTGAAAGAAAAACACAAAGTTGGCTTGAAGACGGCATATCTTGGGGACTTTACGGAAATGTTGCGTACAGATGAAGGTCGTGCAATTCACATGCCGCACTTGGTAAAAACAGCGAGTAAAAGCTTTTTCGTTCATGAACCTCGTATCGCCGATGACATCGTCGAATATGATACAGAATTGAGGAACTTTATCCGCGCCCTCTGCTTTATCGATCTTATCTTGTTGTGTATCCAATATCAAAGACAGCATTTCAGGCGCTTCTTCCAAGTCGGTAAACACGTATTTTTTAGGGATGTCCAGACTCTTTTGGATGTCATCACCGTTCGCGGTCGGGCTGAACAAGAACACTTTGTCGAACCAACCTTTCGGCCTATCCGCACTAGGCCCATAAAATCGTTCGTCCTTCAACAAATTAGCTAGCAGTGTAGATTTTCCAGATCCACTTTTTCCGCTGATAACAACGCTCGAACCCAGCGGAGGGATGTACATATTATCATGCTTAGCCAACGGCGGCTGCTCAATTTCATCTTTTGAAGTCTCGATAGGCGACACGGACAAGTCGGCCCCTTCGGCCCGCTGCTCAAATCTAAATCCACTACCTCCCACGCCATTCGGGTCGCTACTCTTTTCTGGTTTCGAGATCACAGTATCATTCATCTCGTCTTCTCTTTTATAATAAGACCATATTTTTTTTTTAAACTGTAGTGGTCGTAGTGTCCAGCCCCGACTCAGAGGTAGTCGGCGAGACCATCACCTCCGTTTTGCGTGATTGTGGCGGCGAGACGGTCATCTTTCGGAAGAAGAACCCAGTCACCGTGCCAATTAAGCCCCAATACGGCGCCGCCCTATCACAATCCTTTTCATAGGTCAATCGCAATGCGCAAAAAGTTAATAAACCAAACCCCAAACAAGTCTGCACTAAGAAAACAATGCAACGTTTATCAGCAGCAAAACAACAAGAACGCCACTCGCTACTGCTGGACATCTTTTAACTCCTGCTTGGCTTCTTCTATTTCCGGTGATGCCCTCTGAGCGTTTAGAGTCTTGGATAAGGCCAACACTACGGAATGTAATATACCGTTACCACTCGCCCTGTTTACAAAAGGCAGACACTCCGACACGACTAAGACCACCGCGGTCACAATAGCTAAGATAGTATTTTCCGATAACATCCTTTTTACAATATGATTCACAATTTTTTTCGTGTGAATCATGTTGGATGTTATGTGATTCGTGAAAAGTTATGCACCTGTATTTATAAGCAGTGATGCAGTTCGATATAAGCGACAGCAGCCCTCTCTGGAAAGCGCAGCAGGCCGAAAAGAAGCGTAAAGCGGAGGAGGCCAGGAAGAAACAGATCAGGACAAAGGTGAGACCATCTAGATATCGTGATCAGGAAAGCACAGACGATGAAAAAACGTACAGCGAGAGAGACTATGATGACCAAAAGCACGACGGGCGGATTCACCACCGACAGAAAGCCACCACCAAAGCCGCCAAAAGAGCAGATGATAAATACTCTGAGATCGTTTTAACAAATAGCGATGGCAAAGAAGTAGACCGAGTCGTTCAAAAACCTGAATGGAACTTTCATGTAGTAAAACACAACAAAGCAAGCAGCAGCAAGGCTTTCGTGCCCCCAGTCGACGTAGCTCTGTTCAAACTAATTTGGAACACCGGTAAAGACACGAGTGTCCTCTGGGAGTGGCTACAGAGTGTATTGGAAGACGACGCGGTAAGAAGTAAAATCATCGAAGAAATTGTGACAGAAGCAGAATTAGTCAACAGACTGAACACGGGGACTGCCAGCAGCAAGAAGGGAATAGATCATTATGAAAAGATGTTTTCTTTTTCTCATAGTCTGTGGATGGTAATGGAACACGAGTTTAATGATGTACCGACAAAAACTAACGATCTGCCGACGAATACGGGATTTAAAACCGTGATGATACAACGCTTGATTGAATGTATGGACTGGCTATACACAAGCGGAAAGGATGTAAATGGGAATCAGCTTGAAGAAAGCATGCTTGAAGAGTGGAGCGATGCCTACACGGACAATGAGTTTCACCGTGAAAACGGACCCTACCAGCTGGATGTTGATGATATTTTGACTACACTTTTGGGTAGGGATAATTATACACAAAATGAATGGAACGCATACTACCAAAGTTTAGACCCACATGAGTTTGTATTCGCTGCCAAGCTACAATTGGTAATCGATGTTGTTTCGACAATTCGATATTTCATGAGAGAATGTCTTATTACCCCCCGCGTGCAACAATTAATGGTTAATAAATCGAGCGGCCTGGCCAATCTCGACCAAAACGTCACTGCATATCTCCAAGACATTATGGAAACAGTCTTGTACAAAGACATCATAAATGACATTGACGCACGGGAGCTGATTGGCGGCAACGGGAAGAAAATAACGAACAAGAAAACGATCGCTACAATAAATGGAGCCGTGAAACAGAAAATAAGAGACGAAATCAACGCTTTCCTGAAGCCCGGCCAGAAGTCCCAACAACTTAAACGCACCCATGATGCCAAACGACGTCTGGAAGGAGTTCGCATGCCAGTTCAATTACCAGAACCGACGCTGTGGAAGAGTGTGCGTGAAATCATTGGCGCAGTCTACTTCAACGAACAAGTTGAAGATATTTTTGAACATTGGGACGACTGGAGCTTTGGAGACGGAGAGCTATTCACAGAAATAGTCGACGATTTCAAAGAGAGCAACTCGGTATGGTTTGATTGGCTGGCCAACGCTCTATGTTTATTACAATTGGGCGTCGGAAGCCGTTCGCGCGGCATTTTTGCTGTTAATGAAATTTTGCCTGTCACGCTGGGATTCGGCACAGAAGCTCAAAACGAATCTGACAAACGAGACCCAAACGCGAAAGACGAAAGCAGCCTACGTATAAAGCAGCAATTTGCTTGTAATGATCAACAACTCATAACCGTTCGAAACCTCACAAAAGTGAAGACCTTTGAGACAGCTAAGGCCAAAAGCTTCCTTTACCAAACCAGAGAAGGCGGCAAAGACGAACAAGAAATGGTTGATGAGGCAGAAATGTTTGCTCAAGCAGAAGAAAGGGCCAAGAGTTTAACGAAACCTTTTCAATATTATTTTTTTGACCCTCTAAACTGGAAAAAGAACGAGTCGGAAGGAATGGAAGCACAAGAAAACCGCTATGCAGAACCTGATGTTGCCAAACGCTCGCCCCGTGACGTGTTTTTTTGTCTTCTAAGAGAAGTTCGTCGTTTGATTGAAGCGTTATACAAAGTGTACATAGCCGAGCACGCAAGCGAAAAACCAGCTAAATTGATTTGGAAAAACAGCAATACGGGTACGAACCTAAAAAAATACACAATAAGATACACCAAGAACGTGCAAGGCGGCCAAAGCAAGACCCTCAAAAAATTCTTCAAAAAGTATCAAGTCAAAATGGGAAAAGTGGTCGGCCAGACATTTTCGCACCTGTACCGTGATGGGGGCGTGGACGAGTTTAAAGGCAACCCAGACCGCCGAACTCACGAACTCCGCCGCCTCTATGTTTGCTACTCCTACCAAATGTTCTCGGCCTCCCGCATGAAAGAGATGGCATACGCACAACGCGTTCTTGGCCATAAAAGCCAAATGACTTCTGCTTTCTACACTTCTATTCAAATTATGAAAGCTTTTGGAACTTTAGAGGAACGTTATGTCATGCACGGAAATGCGCACAACGTCCAACTTAAAGAACAGATGGAAAATATCATACAGGAAGAGATAGAAAAATACAAACGACAGTTGAAGGAAAAGATAGTCCACCATAATCAACAAATTCTCAACCAAAACGACCTGAATTTCATGAATAGCTTTCATGATGGCGAAGGCAACGAAGGCGACGACGAAGGCGACGACGAAGGCGATTATAAGCACGACGATTATGACGAAGAACCGCGACGGAAAAAACAGAAAACAGAAGAGTACGTCTACTTGACCTCCGAGTATGGCGACAAAGTGAAAATGAGAAAGTTTAAAAAAATGAGCGGCCAAAAAAAAACCGAAAGAGAGATGATCGAACGCGACAAAGTCGCTCTTTACCAAATGGTGGAAAAGGGTGCTACCCCCAATGCAGCAAACCTTAGAAAGCTGGGGTCGACCAACCAAAAATATTACAAAGTGGCTGTAGAAGAATTTAAGAAGGAAATAGAAGCAAAAGAGGAAGAAGAGAAACAAAAGGATTTTGAGGCCATAAAAGCTCTAGCGAGCATGAATCCTTAAATGTTATGCGAGGCGGAGGAAAGGAAAAACTTGTGCACTATACATTAAAAAACAAAACGATGGCACGCAAGAAGAAGACTAAGAGAAAGTGCATCAATTCCCGCAAAGCTGGGAGTAGACTGGCTACTTTACGTTGGAACCCTAAAAAAAAGTGTAAAAAATACTAAAAGGGGGTTTGTTTGTGCATATTAAGGTAACATGTATATATGTTTTGAGTGTGAGAATCATCTTTTATACGTGAATCATCTTTTTTGTGTGAATCATCTTTTTGCCGCCATTATTTCAAATAAACGCCATGGACTTTGATTGGGACCTCATTGCCGACGCCATAGTGGACCTTCATTTTCAAGAAGTGGAAGACTTGTTAGGAGAACTAGAACAAGCAGACCAGCAGCACGAAGCACGAGATGACCGAGATGACGGACGAGATGAAGTTGAACAAACTCCACGAAACTCACTTGGCGACACTGCCGAATTTGGAGGAGCAGATGAACTATTTGCTGCAATGTCAGGAGGTTCTAAAAGCGAAGGACTTGAATGGCTGGAAAGAGAGCTTTGCACCGGAGCTTTTGACCCCCGAGCCACCCAAGAAGAGGAAGAGAGGGAGTCCGAACGCCGTCGTGTGGCAGCCGCTGCCGAACTGCAGAGACTGCGGCAGCAGCAATGTGATAAACGATGTGAAAGAGGGGAGTGTTGTGTGTACAACCTGTGGTATGATCCAGAGCATTTTTGGAATGGGCATGATCGCAACCGCTGCAAATATGTCTATGGACCAAATCATGAATGGGCATCGTCACGCGGTACACAGGTACTCCAGGATAGTCTATTTTCGATCTTTCCTCCATGGATTGCAGGGGCTGACAGAACCAACAGTCTCTACGGAGGAGCTAGCAAGTATGCGTCGTACAATCGATGGCAAAATCTCAAGCGCCAAAATAACGCCAGAGACGGTAGTTTGGTGTCTGAAGCAATTAAAGCTGGCTACAAAGTTTCGCCGACATAAAGAACGGCTAGCAATGATTCTCTCCTATAATGCCTACCAACCAATAGTAATCCCATCAGACCTATTTACCTTGCTCCTAACAAATTTCAGACGCATAGAGTTTCATTGGGACCATGGCGGCAAGTCCTCATTGCCTGAGAGGCGAGTTTTTTTGAGTTACCCATACGTGTATTACCAATTGTGCTACCATTTAAAACGAATGGATTTAACGGGGCCACAGCACTTAATTAAAAGCAAGAAACTGTTAATTAAGCAACATCTCGCCTACGGACGTTTAGCCAAAAAGGCCGAACTTAACTGCGATCTTACCGTCTTTCGAACGAAATAAACTTTGTGTGCATGAATATAAACTGGAAAGTTGGTTTTAAAATGAGCGTATCAGCTAACACATCTGCATTATTAAGCAAGGCCGCCTACGCCCCTCCCGAAAGCCGGCAAAGTAAACTGACCGAACTAGGACTTTCGGGCTTTTCCGTGCTACCAGAATATAGCAATGTCGATGTCTTAACAGTAGAAACTCCAGAAGGGGGGATAGTCGTCGCCATGAGAGGCACAGACATCTCCAATGCTACCGGCAACCGCAATCGTGATGTTGGTCAGTGGGGGAATACGGCTATCGACAATCCGTTCGGACAGCGTTTGACGGAAGTGGAGGCTTTGGTAGACAGACTTCGCAAAGAAAACAAAGGCAAAGATGTTACGCTGACTGGTCATTCGCTAGGCGGTTATCTAGCAGCGCGAACTGCCAAAGACTTTAATCTACCTGCCGTTGTCTTTAACCCGGGAGAAGGGATATCGAACAACCAGGGCAGCGAGTTTATTAACGAGCTATTAGGCAAACACAAAGCAAACGTGTTGGTCGTAAAGACGGCCTTGGACCCTGTTTCTGCTGCTGCTTATGCGGGCAGTGGCGATGTGTATACCGTTAAAACCAAATTTCAGCTTGATCAGCACGGCATTGACAATTTCATTGGTTTAAACGATGACGAATTAGAGCAGAAAGTGTCGTCCAAGATATCTTCTATCAATACTCGGAAAAGAAAATTACCTGGCCCGCCAACTATGTACAAAACAAACTTCACAAACCCATTTACTCTGGATAACCGAGTGGAGGACAATGACGACAATCGCTTTGATGATATGGTTGGAAAAGTAAAGCAGCAATGGATCGGCAACAAACGACAAAGAGTGAAATTATCAAAGTCTTACGATAAATACCTGGACCGCGATTCAGATCTGTCGATGCGATTGTATCGATCCAAGTTGCGTGAAGATCAAATGAAGTTCCAAGAAAAATTAATGACCGACTTTATAGACACGGCACACGAAAAGGGAGGCAATGCGTCTTATGTAAAATTTCTAAAAAAGGAATTTCCTGAAAACTTAGTTTCGGATCCATCCACTTTGACAAAGGAGCAAGCTGCCCGCTACGTAAAGGAGGACGGATACTATGTAGATAACAGGGTGTTTGGTAAACATTGGAAAAAGAGATTCGAACGACTAAAAAACGAAGGAGAGACCAGACGATCGAAAAACGTCCTCGATGAATTATCCGAAGATGAATATCTTTTAGTCGCGTCCGAAGAAGAGGACGGTTGGGGGTTTGACGAGGAAGGTAACATGGTAGAACAACCAGTAGCCGTTGAGGAGCCTTACGGTGGGGTACGGCTT
>Ga0228670_1001153_pt1 | contig 12193 bp, 14 predicted proteins | sample 85DmetaG_FD_182785 | JGI IMG/M metagenome (GOLD analysis project Ga0228670, IMG submission 182785) | Seawater microbial communities from Monterey Bay, California, United States - 85D | ecosystem: Environmental > Aquatic > Marine > Coastal | place: USA: California | collected 2016-10-13
ATACAATTTTAGTTATTTTAGAAATATCCATTTTTTAATTAATTATTTATTATTATATTATATACATATTTTATTTTTTAATTTTTTAATATAAATTATTTTTTTTTAATATAAATTATTTTTTTTAATATAAATTATTTTTTTTAATATAAATTATATTAAAATGCGTAAATAATTACATATTTCTTTACTTAGTTTTAATTAGTATAAATAATAAATTATAATTGTATTTATAATAATATAAATAATAACTTATATACCTATATAAATAAAATAATTAATATAAATTTATTTAATTTAAATTATATTTAAAATGGAATTTGATTTAGATTTAGATTTAGAAGACCTTAATCTTAAAAGTGTTGATATGAATTCAAATGATTCAAATACAACAAGAAATATATCATTTGGTTCAAATAGTAGTTTTAAACCAACAATGAGAGAACAAAGTCCTAATTTAACAATTTCTACAAGTAATAATGATGCAATGCCTATGAATGGTTTTAATAGTGATAAAGAAGTTGATTTTGGATTAAACTTATTAGTTAATAAAAAAAAACAAAGACCTGAATCAGAAGTTACAAAATTAGGTAATGATAATGGTAATAATGGTAATAATAGTTCAAATCCAAGTCCTACACCTTTAAGTAATAATAATAATAATATGTTTTCAAATTCAAATACAATGCCTCAAAGAGTAAATTTAGATGATACTGAAGTTTTACAAAATTCATTATTTGATGACAATATAACAAATATTGATTTAGATAAAGAATTAAATTCTATGAATTTAGATGATATTGAAACACCTAAACCAAGTATGAGTGGTCCAAGCTTACCAAATTTTGGCAGTTCAAGTTCTGGAACTGGTAATAATGGATTTGCCGCAAGTTCTACTAACACATTTGGTGGAAGTGGTAGTGGTAATAATTCATTTAATGATAATAATTATGGAAGTATAAATACAGCAGGAATTAGTAGCACAGAAAATTTATCATTTGAAGAAATACAAAAACGTAAATTTGATTTATTATGTAAATTTGAAAGATTAAGAGATAAAGGAATAAAATTACCAAAGACTTTTTCTATGTCAAGTAGTTATGAAGAAATGAATCATGAATATGAACGTTTGTTACATCATCGTAAAATGGATAACAGTGTTAAAATGCAAAGACGTATGTTAGTTTCTTTTGCTTCAATGGCTGAATTTGTTAATAATAAAACTGGAAATCCATTCGATATTAATTTAGATGGTTGGAGTGAAAATGTGAATGAAGAAATTAATACTTATGATGAAGTTTTTGAAGATTTGTATGAAAAATATAAAGAAAGCGCAAATATGGCTCCAGAATTAAAATTAGTGTTTATGGTAGCAAGTAGTGCTTTCTGGTTTCATATTTCAAATAATATGTCAAAATCTGTTATGGGAAATATGAATATGGGTGATATGTTTAAAAATAATCCTGATTTGATGAATCAATTTAAGACCGCAGCTATGGGTTCTATGCAAGATAATAGTCCCGGACTTGCTAATTTTATGAGTATGGGTCAAGGTGGTAATAGTAATAATGGACCACCTAAATACAATCCAACAGCCGGACCACCTTTTTCTAATCCAAGAGATGCTCCCCCAAGAGGTTCAACTAATATAAATTCAGGAGATGATATAGATGCTCTTATAGATAGTATTAGTAATTAAACTAAAAAAATTATTAAACTAAAAAATTAAAAAATTAAAATTTTAAAATTTTAAAATTAAAATTAAATAAAAAAAAATGTATTTAACATTTTTTAATTTTGTTTGGCGACATCAGTATAGTTTCCAAAGCGCTCAATAATGATATACAAGATTTCATTAACAACATAGCTAAAAACACACGTTCTTGATGTGTATAATCTTGCGACTCTGGTGTCATACCACACACTTTCATCTGCATTGAATCATGATAGGCAAATGCTGCCTCTTTTTGTAATGATGGATCAATTTTTTCTAAGTGGTTTTTCAAAAGAGTTGTAGCGTGTGAGCGTGGGTCCATTTTAATAGTTCAGAACTTTCACTCTTATACTATTTTAAATAAATTAATAAAAAATAAATTTTTTCTATATTTTCTATATTTTTTTATTAAATTTTTTTATTTATATAAGTTTGTATTCATATTATTTATATTATTATTATTTATATTATTATTCATATTATTCATATTATTCATATTATTCATATTATTCATATTATTATTATTATTATTTATATTATTTATACCATTCATTGGATTTAAATTTATTTTATTGTCATTTTCATATTTAGAAACAAGTTGTTTTGCCATTTCATAATCTTCTTTATTAATAGATGAATTATTATCAATAGGAAGAATACAATAATCACTATTTTCATTAAATAAAGTAGTTATAAGAACAATAAATGAAATTGTAATTACACCAGCAACTACTAAATCACGAGTTCCCATCCATAATACTAAAAATATAAGAAATCTACGAGCAAATTTATGATTTAATACTTTATGCATAAAATCTCCAACTTCATTACCAATATAACGAGCACCTATATTAATTAGTAATATCATTAAACCTAAAATATATTTATTACCACCTAAACCCATTGTTGCTAATGCTAAAACAGATGCGTTGCCTGCTGGTAATGGTGCTGATGAAGCTACTGCTGGAATTGAAGAACTCATTTTTTTTATTTTTATTTTATTACTATTTATAATTAATATATAATTTTGTTTTATTTTATTTTATTTCAAATAAAATTTTATTATTTAAATAATTTTGAAAAAAGAAAAATTAATAAGTTAAGTAAAAGTAAAGTTTATTATTTTATAGTATTATTTCTAAGTAAAGACCAAATTTTATTTATGCGTTAAGATGATAAAATAATGTTCCACAAGATTTTAATTTATTAATGTCATAAGCACTACATTGTGCGAGTGGGGGTCCATTTTTAGTTAAATTTTGTGAGCTATTCTTCATATCATATCTACATCCAGAAACATCAAATCCAGAACGGTCAGGTTCTCCTTCTGAATTAGTTAAATCATCTTTATTACCATATTCATTTATAAAAACTGTTGCTTTTGAATTTTCATTGTTATTGTCAAATGGTTTAATATTATTATTAGGAAAAGGTTTGGTATTATCATAAATAAATTCAGATTCACTACGAATAGAATGTTTTTTGGGTAAATTAATTATATTTTCTTCTTCATTAAATTTAACACTGCGTTTAGAAATACTATTGTCATTTACTGTATCTTCAAATTTATTATTTATACTATTAGATAATGTTTTAATAGTTGGTTTAGTTGAAGTTGAGCTTAAAGTTGAGGTTGAATTATTTTTGTTGTTATTATTTTTACTAATAACTATATTTGGTTTAATATTAGTAATATACATAGACATATATAAAACAGCTAACGCAAACATTATACCACAATTTAAGTCAAGAAATATTGTAAATATGACAAGTGATATAAGAAGTATATAATTTATACTATCTGTGAATAAATTTTGAATCATCGGACATTTCTTAAGTATAGAATCAGTAAATAATACTACTATAAATAACATAATAATAATACAACAAAACATTTTATTATCAATCATATTTTCAGTTGCCATTTTAATTTTAACTATTTTAAAAAATTATTAAATATTGTTATGATATTATTATAATATAATATATTATTTTATAAAATTATAATAATAAAAATAAAAATAAAAATAAATTAATTAAATTCAAATAAAATAATTTAAATTAAAATAAAATGATTAAAATATATTTTGCTATTATTAGTTCTGGATATATAATATTTTATTATAATAAAAAATAAATATATATTAATATATGTTATTATATATTATATAATAATAATTATAAAAATGACTAAAACTATTATTGATGAATTATTTGAATTTGCTGAAGAATTAACATTATTAATTAAACAAGATTGGGAAAAATCAAAACAGTTTATTAAAAAACATAAAACATATTTTTTTTGGATACTTGCGTTATTTGTGAGTATGCAATTTACAGATATCTTAAGTTTAGGGAAATCTTGGGATATATATTGTAAAAAACATAATATACAAAGTGGTGGAGGTAACAGTAACGCACCTCCACCACTACCCCCACCACGTGTAAATCGTAGTTCAAAACCAAAAGGTGCTGATGGAGAAAGTTCAAAAGTGGCTGATGGAGAAAGTTCAAAAGTGGCTGATGGAGCTAAACAAGGAGAGGAAGCTTCAAAAGGAACTGGTGCTGGTGCTGGTGGTCCCACATCAGCAGGACAACCTCAACGTATGCGTACACAGTCTCAAGGGCTTATGGGACAAAGTCGAATTGGGAGAAGTCAATCACGCTTCGCAAGGACAATGAGACGTAATCCTGTATTTGGTAATTTAGATAAAATATTTAATATGACCCAAGGTATGTTTGCTCTTGTTATGTTTATATTAATTATTGTTGGTGTATTATCATTACCTGTAATTATATTCATAATTATAACATATTGTATTATTAAAAATATATGTTCTCGACTGGCAATTTTATAACGAATAGACTATACAGTTATTAATACAATAGTAATCTAATTATTATTATAATTATTCTTAATTCAAATAAAATATATAATAAAAATATATAATAAATATAATAAATACAATAAATACAATAAATACAATAAATATAATAAGATAATTGAAAATAAAAATGGATTATACTAATATATGTGATAATTTAATTAATTATTTAATAGATAAAAATATACATATTAATGAAAATGATACAACATTAACTAAATTAAAATTATTTTTATTAAAATATAAAAGAATTATTTCTATTATATTACTTATTCTATTATTAATAATAGGCCATACTTGTAATTTAACATATTTAAATTTTAATATATCACCAGATAATGAAAATAATAAAAATAAAATAATAAATGGTGGTGTTTATGAAGGATTTAAAGCAAGTTCTAAATTAGCAGCTTCATCTTCAAAAATGAGTGATACTTTAAAACATGGTAAGTTTGATGCTATTAAATCAGGATATCAAGGTATTGCCAATCGTGTTGAAAAATCAAAAGATTTTGCTCCTTGGTTATATGGTTTAATTTATTCAATAGCAATAACAATTCTTATATTTATGGTATTTATGCCTGCTGTCGCTTTCTTTATATTAGGTATTATATGTTATAATCTGGTAAAAGGTAAAATATCATATATAAAAAGTTTATAAATGAGTTTAATTAGTTAATGAATGAATGAGTTTAATTATTTAATGATTTTTTTATATTATTAGTTTTATCCATACCAATTAATGAATTTTTTAATAAATTTTCATATGTTGTTATATCATAATCAACTTTATTTTCTTTAGGTATATAATCAAACTTACCAGATGCTATATATTTCTTACTTAAATCATCGATACCTTTTAATTTAACAAATACATCGTTATCAAAATATTTATTATATATTTCATAAATAACTTCTTTTGATAATTCTGTTTTATATGGGTCAAAATTAATTTGAGATTTTATTTGTTTCAACAATTCATTTTTTTTTACATCATCCATTTTAAATCTATTATCAATTCCAAGTAAATTATCTTTCACGACTTTATTTATTTCTTTTTGTTCTTTTTCTTCTTTTGTAATTTCATTTTTCTCTTTTGTATCTTTTTGTTCTTCAAAATATTCTTTAGAAGAACATCTTAAAGGTCCAATTATTAATATAAATAATAATATTGTTGTATAGATATCATATTTCATAATTAAAAATAATAGTGAAATATATAAAATAAGACAATATTTATTCATAACATAATCAACATAAAATTTATAAATGCTATTAGATTGTTTTAATGTTAGAAATTGTATAAATATATATATAAATACTAATGTTACTAATAAATGATAATATAATTTACAATTTTTTGCTTTAATCATAATTAATAATTATTTATTTTTATAACTATTTTAATAATTATTTATTTTTATAACTATTTTAATAATTATTTATTTTTATAACTATTTTATAAATTTTTTATTTTTATTATATTATTATATATATAGTTAATAATTATAATAATATATATTATAATATAACAATAATATAAATAAAATAATAAATATATTACAGTTTATATGTGTTCTATAGAAGAAGCATGGGCAGGTCAAACTTTTGACAATAAACCAGTTATTTCACAAAGTGATATACATAATTCATATTCATCAATACCTAATGATATATTCACAAGAAATAATGAATTTACAGTTACTAATTCTAAACAACCACAATCAAGAGATTTAACAAGAGGTATAAATTCCAAATATTCAAGAGAACCTCGTATTTCAAAACTTTCTAAAAATACAAATAATATTAATATGAATATATCTTCAACTATGCAAGAAAATAATAATATAAATAATAATACAATTCAATCACCTTCATATATGAGTTTAAATCATAATAATAAAAAAGAAAATATTAATAATTCTATACATTCTATTTCAACAAATTCTAATTTAATGTATCCTAATTCAACTGCTCCCAGTTTAACACAATCAAATACAATACAACATCCAGAACCTACTACTACTGGTGATAATTTTACAAATATTAATGATGCTTTTGAAGTTTCACAAACAGTAAACAAATTTATGAATATAGGTATGAATGATACTGATGAAAATTTTAATAATAATTTACTTAATGAAAATACACCAGAAGAAGATATGATTATTAATAATAAATATAAAAATATGAAAAAACGTAAAAATAAAAACCGTTTTACAAATATAAATAGTAAAAATAATAATTCAAATACTTATTATAATAATGATGATATGAATGATAATAGTGAAGATGATATGGATTATGATATGGATAATGATATGTATGATAATATGGATGACAATAATCAACTAAATAATAATAATAATATTAATAATATTCATAATTTATTAAATGATATAATAAACAAATTAGATAAACTTGAAATAGAATTACATAACAATAATAAAAAAAATATTTATGATTTAATATTATATATTCTTATAGGTATGTTATTATCATTTATAATTTATTCTACTTTCATTACTTTAAAAAAATAAAGTATTAAAATAAACTGTCTATTTTATTTTGAAATAAATCTAAATCGTTATCATCATATATAGTATTTAATACTTCTTTATATTCATTAATTGGTTTATATTGAATATTTTTTTGATTTTTTTTTTTATTTTGAAAATTATCATTATTATCATTATTATCATTATAATTATCATTATAATTATTATTAGTATTACTATTATTTGAACCATTATATTTTATAATCATTTGATTCTGTTGATTTAATGTATTATAATACTCTAATTGATTATTATTTGGTGTATTTAAATAATTATTCTTTATTTCTTCATTTGGTTTCCAAGATATATGTATTGTTGTTGGAGCGGCAAAATAAATTTCAAATCCTTTTTCAACTAATTTATCCATTATAAATATGACACAATCACCAACATTATATAAAGGTAATCCAAATACAACATTTGGAACAATAAAAGTACAATTATAATCATTATTTTTTTTATTAATATTTAAAATTTTTTGATAACACATTTCTAAGATAGTTTCGAATATTTTATATTTTTTATTCTCTCTTTCTTCAACTTCATTTCTTAATTTATTAATATTTAAACTTAACATTTTAATTTATCTATTTTTATATTTTATCTATTTTTATTATTTATATTTTTTTTATAAATTATATTTAATTAAATTTAATTTTGTTTTTATTAATATTTTTTATAATAAAATAAAAATAATAAAAATAATATAATATAATAAGTAATATATAAATAATAAAATATTTATAAATAATAGAATAATTAATAATTAATAATTAATAATAAATAATTAATAATTAATAATAAATTAAAATGAATCAATTACAAAATTTAGTTTTTAATAAAGATATATGCGATGGTTCAATAAGTTATCGTGGTAAAGGTGATTTAGTAGTTCAAGGTAAATTAAAAACAGGTTCATCATCTTCTAAATTATTTTTTTGGGCTGCCGCACCACCAACTTATGGTACCAGTTTCTCTGGTTCAGGTATGCCTTATCCCGACCCTTTAACTGCTTATGATAGAACTCCAAACAAAGGTGTTTTAGATGTTGTTAATGGTAATTTTACTATTAATATGAAATATCCTAATGCTTATTACATTGGTTTAGGTTCCGTCCATGTTCCTCCTCATATTAATTTTAAAATTTGTGAAGAAGGTAAAGATGATGAATATTTCAGTGTTCAAATTGATGATGGTGTTCCTTTTCGTATGTTGTCATTTCCTGCTCCTCCTACTAAAAAACCAAGAACATCAGCAATGTTTTACTGTGAGCCCGAAAAAGGCGCCCGCACACAAGAAGCTATTTTAAGAGCAAGTAAATACCCTTCTACTAATAAAATGCCTGATAATTATTGGGGCGAACGACCTCCACGATAAATTATGAATACTTACTAATTTTATAATTTATTAGTTTAATAATAATTTAGTTTAAAGAAGATAAATCTGTTTCATAATGTTTTATATTATTTTTATAATTTTGTATTTCAATAGATAACTGTTTCATTTCAAAAGTAATATTTTGATAACACTCTTTATTTTTTATTAATTCTTTAATTTCATTACTTACTTTTATAATACAATTTTCATTATTTGATAATTCTATTTTAATAGTATTAATAGTTTCTTCACTAATTATTTTATTTTTTTCTTCTTCATTTTTTAATCTAAATTTAATAATTTCAAATCTATCCTTTGCTCTTACTATATCATAGTCTAATTCTTTAATTTTATCATTAAATTTATTAGTTATTGAATAAATAACTATACTTTCATAATTATTATATTTTTCTAATAATTTATCTAATTCTAATTGTAAATTCTTTTTTTTTTCTTTTGCAATTTTATAGTTGTCTTTATAAGTAATTATTTTAAAATTATTAATGCTGTTATCTTTATTATTTACATTTATAATCGTATTATTTAACGTTTCAGTTTTATTCATTTTTTTATTCATATAATTAATATCATTTATATTACCATCCATAAAATTATCTATTAAATCTATTTTTTCATTTATTGTTAATTGTTTATTAATATTAAATTTAGTATAATAGTTATCTAATTCAGTATTTGTGGTTTCTATATTATATTCACTGTCAATCAGTAATTTTTTAAATTTTACCAAGTCATTATTAGTTTGTTTTAATTCATTTATTTTATTTTTAAAATTAATTATAGTTTCATTATAATTTTTAAGTTCATTATTCAAATTATTTTTTTTTATTTTATTTTCTTTTAACTTTTCTATTGTATTTTTTCTTGATTTATGAAGTTCTATTTGTAAATTATCTATATAATTATTATGATAACTAATTTGTTCTTTATGTAAAGTAATATCATTTAATAAGCATTCTTTATCTATATATCCTTTTTTAAGTTCTTCTTGATGAATACATACTGATTCAAGTTTATCTATTTCTATTCTTTCTATTTCATCATATAGTATATTATTTTCTTTTTTTATGTTTTCTATTATTGTATCTGGATACTCTTTTATTTTTATATTTATATTTGAAATAGTAGTTGTTAAAGCAGAAATTGTTTTTTTACAATTTAATTTTTCACTTTCTAATTTTAATATTGTATTATCAATGTTATTTAAATCTATATGTAAATTACAAATACTATTTTTTTTATGTGTTAAGTCATTAAATAGATTTTCTTTGTCTTTTAATTTTATAGCTATTTCATTAATTTTAGAGTTTAATAAATTTTTTTGAAAATAAGTTTTTTTATCCATTATAAATTTAAATATAAACCTAAATTTAAACCTAAACTTAAACCTAAACTTAAACCTAAACTTAAACCTTTAAATATAATATATAAAAAATAAAAAAAAATAAAACTATATAAAAATTTAATAAAACTATATAAAAAAAATAATAAAAACTATAAATATTCATTAATATATTCTTCTATTATTTCTTTATTTATTCCAATAATAGAATTACAAGTAATACCATTTTTATAATATATAAATGTAGGAACTTTTTTTATATTAAAATAATTTGTTATACTTTCAACGTCTTCGTCTTCAATATCAATATCATAAAAATTAACATTTTTATATTGTTCTTTTAAATAGTCTATAAAAGGTTTAATTTCTTTACAAGGCTTACACCAAGATGCTTTAAAGCTTATAAATAATAAAGTATTCGAATTGTCCTTAGAAAAAGTTTCTAACGCTTCTATTGTTGTTGGGATGAATGACATTTTAATTTTATATAAAAATTAAATAAAAAATAATAAATTATAATTATATGTTATTTTTATATTTAGTATTTTATTTTACAATTTTTACACAATTATTTTATAATAATTATAATTTTATAATAATTATAATTTTATAAATAATTATTATTTTATAAATAATTAAGCACAGATTGATTAATACAATCAACAATAACACATTCAGTATTAATATTATTATAAATAAAATAAATCCAATTATAAGGTATATATATCATATTACCTTCTCTAACTATAATTTCAATAAAATTCATTTCCATAGGCTCTTTATCTAATAATTCGGTAGCATTAATAGTAGATACCATATTTGTAAAAGGTTGAACATGTTTATATTGGTCTGGTGGAGCTATAATTACTCGCATTTCACCTGTAACACATCCAAAACATTGTAAATAATTATTTTGTTTTATAAAAAATATAGATGAAGCATTATTTAATACTATATTTCTAATATCAATATTCCAATCATATGATAATGGTAAATTATAAATCTCTAAATTATTTTTAATATAATTAGAATAATTTATAGTAGTATTATTACTTATGGTATTATTAATATGTTGTAATGATTTACCAATAAATTGATTAAATTCTTTCCAGAACAATAATTCTTTTTGAAAAACAATAGGTTGATGATTATCTAATAAGTTATAAGCAATATTTACATCTGGATCTGATACTTGTAATATTTTTAATTCATTATTAATTATTTTAAGTCTTGAAATGTGACAATAAATAAAAAAAATTATAAATAAAATAAATAATGAAGCAATATATTTAAAAATAGAATTTGACATTTTAATATTAATTTATATTAATAAAATATTATTTAATAAAATACTAAATTAATTATATTAAAAAATAATTAAATTAAAAATTAATTAAATTAAAAATTAATTAAATTAAAATAAAAAAAATCTAATTTAAAAAATACATATATTTATACTATAATAAAATAATATAATATTTTAAAATAATTAAAATGGCATCTAATACAAGTGTATCCGGATGTGTTAAATGGTTTAACAGCAAACATAAATATGGTTTTATTAATGTAGTTAGTGAAGGAGAACATAAAAATGTTGATATTTTTGTTCACCAATCTAATATTACAACTAAGGAACCTTGTTATAGATATCTTGTAGCTGGCGAAAATGTTAAATTTGAAATTAAAATAACAGATGACCAAAAACACCCTAAACAAGCTGTTAATGTTTTATCTGAAACTGATTCACCTTTAAAATGCGAACTACCTAAACCAGAATTTAATTCTAATGGTCCAAGACGTTCATTTCCTTCACATAGAGGACGTGGTGGCGGTCGTGGTGGTCGTGGTGGTTATGGACGTGGAGGTTATAATGATGGTGATAGACAATTTACTAATGATAATTTCCAAAGAAATAATACATCTTCAAATAATTAGTTATTTAGTTATTTAGTTATTTAGTTATTTAGTTATTTAGTTATTTAGTTATTTAGTTATTTTTATTCTTTTCATTCTTTTCATTCTTTTTATATTAATAATTTAAATTAAATTAAATAAAATAAAATAAAATAAATATATAATTATAATAGATTACTATTAACTAAAAATGATTATTGATAAAAATAATAATTTATTAAATAAAAGTAAAGCTTATGATACTAAAAATAATAATAAAGACAATACCGAACATAAAAATATATTTTCAGATTTTTATTTAATTGGTTTTATTTTATTAATAGGTTTATGTTTTATAGGATATGCTACATATGTTTATAATTTTAAAAGTGTAGAAATACAAGAA
>Ga0228670_1001169_pt1 | contig 12075 bp, 2 predicted proteins | sample 85DmetaG_FD_182785 | JGI IMG/M metagenome (GOLD analysis project Ga0228670, IMG submission 182785) | Seawater microbial communities from Monterey Bay, California, United States - 85D | ecosystem: Environmental > Aquatic > Marine > Coastal | place: USA: California | collected 2016-10-13
ATAAGAAAAAATTAAAAAAAAAAAAAAAAAATGGAACAAGATAAAATATTACAAGATATATATGATAAAAAAAAAAGAGAAGAACTCATATTACAAGAAAAAAAATTAGCTGAACAAAAAGAAAAAGAAAGATTAGCAGCTTTGGAATTAGAAAAATTAAAAGAAAAACAAAGATTATTAAAAGAAAAACAAGAAGAAGAAAGAAAATTAAAAAATAAATTAATTAAATTTAAACCAAAAAATAAAAAAGGATATTGTAGTTCTACTAATAAATGTATAGGTATAAATAAAAATAGTTTTTGTTTAGGAAAGGATCAACCAGTAGGTGATGGAGGTTGTAATAGTTATTGTTGGAGTCTTGGAAAAAAATATTATAGAAGTGATTTAGAAGGTTGTACTAATGAAGATTGTTTAGAACCAAATGAAATTTCTTGTAATGATGATTGGTTTTTAAAAATTTGTAGAAGTGAATGTTCTGATTTTAAAAGTAAAGATAATGATTTTAAAAGTAAAGATAATAAATATACTCGAGTTGGAACAAAATGGGGTGAATATTGTGAAGGTGCTAAAAAAACTGAAAATGTTGAAAATGTAGAACAATGTAAAAAAAAATGTGATTCAAATAAAGATTGTGTGTCCTATACTTATATTAATAATTTAAATTGTGCAAATAATTATTGTGCTATATCTACATCTTGTAACAAAATATTACCTACTGGTTGTGAATGGAAACAAGATGGAACATATATTTCTATGAAAAAAATAAATAAAATAAATAATGTTAATGAAGAAAGTTTAAACACTACAGTAAATACTGAATCAAATAATTATAAATTAATTAAAAATGCAGCTATTTCAGGTTATAATACTAAACATCTTACTAATGTTAGTGTATTAGATTGTAAAAAAGCTTGTGATAAAGAAGATTGGTGTAATAGTTTTGATTATTATAAAAAACAAAACAAGTGTGATTTAAGTAATGCACCAAAATCAATACAATTAAAAACAAATTATAAAAATAATCCTTATGATCATTATCGGAAAAATGAATTAATAAAAGGTGGCTATTATAAAAAAAATTTTAAAGGAGGAAATAAAAATATAAATGAAAATTTATATATAGATATGAGTATAGACCAATCTTCAGAATGTAGGAAAAAAAACAAAATTATAAATTAAAAAGCTATTCCTCCTGTTCCATCTATTATTCTAAAAATATTATAATTTTTAGAAAATATATATAAATTAACAAATTTATTAATTATATTTTTAAATTTAAAATTAAATCTTGTATCATTTAAAGTAGTAAAATTACAACTTCCTGATGGTTGTTTATCTTCTGGATCTAAAGAAAAACTATATGAGTATATAAAATCATTCGGTGAATTAGAATGATAATTAAAGGAATTACAAGCACTTAACCATTTACTTTTTTTAATACCGAATAAACTAAGTGAATTTATTAATATTTCTACATCAGATATAATTTCCTTTCCATTATTATTATAATTATTATGTTCATTACCATATTGTGTATCAAAATTTATTTTATCGTGTAGCTGAAAAGTGAAATATATTTCCTTAATATTATTCTTATGATCAAATTTTGTTTGATAATTAAGTATATTAGGTTCAATATTTTTTATGCCTGTAAATTGAACTTGTTCTATAAGATATTCATGTTTATTCGATAAAAATTTATTTCTTTCATTATTATCTATATATATATAATCTACATGTATATAACATGATATTATATCGACAGGTTTATTATCTATATCCAGAGGATTAATTAATATTTTATCTGATTTAACTAAATTAGCAGCATTCTTAAACTGAATATCTACATAAACATCATGATATTTTAAACATAATAATGGTAAAGCTAAACCAGGTTCAGTAAACCAGAAATTTAATGGTAGAAATATAGTCTGTACTTCAGTTCCATTAATTCGATGATATAAATTTGTTGTTGATTTTAAAATCATATTATTATATGCTTTCTGATCACTATGATCTAAATAAATTTCGCTCCAAATGTCTAACCATTGACTATAATGTTTATCGATAGTTTTACCACCAATTTTTAATTCATAATAATCAATAATATGATGACCTAAAGCATTAGTCCATCCTACATAACTTGAATCAGATTGATTTTGTTTAAGTTCAGGTAAATTAACTTCAAGATATAATCTATTAATTAAATCACCATTTTTTGCTATTTTACAAGAACATTTATGTCCTAAATTTACACTTGTAGTAAAATCTAATCTAATATTCTCTTTTGCAAAATTAGAATATCTTCTATAAATTGTTTTGAAAAATGTTATTTGTGGATTGCCAGTTAGATATTTATCGCTTATTCCAATATTAGATAATTGTAGTATTCCAGCTCCCATATTATTAATATATAATTTATTTTTTTTTTAATAACTTTTAATTTATTTAAATAAAGAATTAAATTAATTTTTTTTGTAATTATTTAACTTGAATGAAATAATTATTTAACTTAAATTAATTATTAAATAAAATTATTAAATAATTTTTAACTTAAATTAAATAATTTTTAACTTAAATTAAATAATTTTTAACTTAAATTAAATAATTTTTTAATAATTTTATTTAATAATTATTTAATAATTTTATTTAATAATTAATTTAATAATTAATTTAATTCTTTATTTATTAATTTATATTAATTAAAAAAATATCATTAATATTTATAAATAATGGAAACGGATGGTCAATTCCGTATTTTAAATGCGAAGTATTTTTTTGTTAATGATGTTCCATTCGAGGCTACACAAGGTGTTACAAAAGAATACGTTGATGCTGCTATACAAGGTTTAATTATTTTAGATCCTGTTGATGTTACATCTACAGGTAGTATTGAAGATGTAGTTGGCAATACAGGAATAGTAGAGAGTTTTAATGACTTAAGTTTATATATAGTAGGTAATATAGTTGACAACCATACTTTAGTTGAGGGAGATAGAATATTAATAAGAAATCAAACTGATAAAATATTAAATGGTATATATGAAATACAACCTGCACCAAACGACCCACTTACAGAACCATATTCTTTACCAGTTAGAATTCCAGAATTTGATGTTGATCAGGAATTTACTCGTTCCACTTATACATTTGTAAAAAATGGAACCTTATATGGTAATACAGGTTGGGTTACTAAAATACCACTTGGTGATGATATAGCACCAGGCAAAATTACAGTAGGTACTGATGAAATAATTGTTCAACAGTTCTCAGCAGCTGAAAATATAATTACATCAAACAATATAATTAAAGACGGAAATTTAATTAAATTATCTGATAATATTTCTTTAATTGGAAATGGAAATTTTTTTGGTAATTTAAATATTGGTAATAATTTAAATATTACCGAAAACTCAAACATGTTAGGTAATTTAAATTTATATAATAATTTAAATATATCTGCTAATATTAATCTTAAAGATCACTTAAATATAAATGGAATTACAAGATTTTATAATAAAGTAGGTATAAATACTAGCAATCCTTTATCAACATTACACATTAATAGTTCTGATGGAATAATATTACCTAGGGGTAATAATAAATTTATTAATCATCCAGATAATGATGGTGAAAAACCTATAGCTAATGAATCAATAAAAGGTATGATTAGATTTAATGATGGAAAATATGATAATACAGATGAAGATATAAACATACTTGAAATTTGTGATGGAACAAATTGGACTAGTGTAGGTTATTTTGATAAGTTTTTTAATTATAATCCTAATACAGATAGAATCGAAAGTATAAAAGCTCTACAAACAACACTTAATTCATTTTACATAGGAAATCAACATAAACTAAGTTCAGGTGCTGAAAATATATTCTTTACTAATTTATCAAGTGATATACCTTGGTTTCCAGCATGGGCAGCAGTAAGTGATCTTATTAAATATCGTATGAGTGCTAGGGATTATGGAGATGTTTTAGAACCAGAATTAGCATTAGAAACAGATGTAAAAGAGGCTTATTCAGCATTTGAAGTTTCAGTTAATACTTCTGTTTATAAATTTAAAACTTGTGTTAAAGAACTTATAGAAGTAGGAACTATATTAGCTTTAAATGTATTTTATTTTAATGGAACAATATATGAGAATCCAACTGTAGAACAATTACCCGGTTCAGAACAATTTAAGTTAAATTTAGGAAAAAAAGTTTATACACAAAGAGTTACTATAGAAAATCAAATAAATATAGATGAAGCATTAGAAATTAAATTCGATCATCCTCTAGAAACACATGCTGGAAATAAAGTATATGTTGAAATTAAAAAAGTTAATATAATAAATAGATTCGAAGAAACATTTACACCATTACTTGTTAGCACTACTACTGATCCAAATAGATTTTACAATAAACAATGGATAAGAATTTTTGAGGATAAAGATTTAGCTTATTATGATGAAAAACTTAATAAAATTAATCCAGAGGTTATAGGTAATATATCTGTTTCTAATAATACAAATTTATTTGGAAATTTAAATGTATTAGGTAATGTAAATTTTAGTTCTAATATAAATTTTTTTGGTAATTTAAGTTTAGATTCTAATTTAAATGTTATAAGTAAAAGTAATTTATCTACACTAAACGTTTATGAAAATGCTAATTTTTCAAGTAATATTAATATTTTCAAAAATTTAAATTTAAATACAAATTTAAATGTTGATGATACATCTAATTTTAATTTATTAAATGTAAAAAATAATGCTAACTTTACAAGTAATATTAATATTTTAAGTAATTTGAATTTAAATGCTAACCTAAATGTTTATAATAGAACTAATTTATCTGAACTTAGTGTTTTTAAAAACGCTAATTTTTCAAGTAATATTAATATTCTTAAAAATTTAAATTTAAATTCAAATTTAAATGTTAATGATACATGTAATTTTAATTTATTAAATGTTCATAATAATGCTAATTTTACAAGTAATATAAATATTTTAAATAATTTAAATTTAAATTCTAACTTAAATGTTGATGATTCATCTAATTTAAATTTATTAAATGTTAAAAATAATGCTAATTTCACAAGTAATATTAATATTTTAAATAATTTAAATTTAAATGGAAACTTAAATATTGATGATATTTCTAATTTAAATTTATTAAACGTAAAAAATAATGCTAATTTTACAAGTAATATGAACATTTTTTATAATTTAAATTTAAATGGAAACTTAAATATTGATGATACTACTAATTTAAATTTATTAAATGTTAATAATAATGCTAATTTTACAAGTAATATGAATATTTTAAATAATTTAAATCTAATTGGAAATTTAAATGTAGATGATACAACTAATTTAACATTAATAAACGTGAAAAATAATGCTAATTTTAGTAGTAATATGAATATTTTAAATAATTTAAATTTAAATGGAAACTTAAATGTTGATGATAAAACTAATTTAAAATTATTAAATGTTAATGATAATGCTATATTTTTAGACAATGTAAATATAAGTGCTAATTTAAATTTATTAGGCGAAATAAATGTTAATAAGAATACTAATATATCATCTAATATAAACATAAAGGAAAATGCTAACTTGTTAAGTAATTTAAATATTTATGGCAATCTAAATGTTAATGATGAATTAAAAATATATGGAGGAATAATATTACCATCAGGTGATACAGCTTCAAGAAGATATGGAGAACAAGGTAGAATTAGATTTAATAACGAACTAAATACGTTTGAAGGTTATGATGGCAGTAACTGGGGATCATTAGGTGGAGTTATAGATGTAGACCAAGATACATATATAACTGCTGAAGAAACCGAAGATGAAGATGTATTAAGATTTTATGCTAATAATAATCAATTAATGAATATGAATGGTAACATAAATATATTTACTAATACAAATATAAATTCTAATATTAATTTATTGTCTAATGTAAATATTTACTCAAATACAAATATATTATCTAATTTAAATATTTTTGAAAATACTAATTTATATTCTAATCTTAATATTTATGGTAATTTGAATATTAATGATGATATTAGTATTTATGGTGGTATTATATTGCCAGTAGGTGATAGTGCTTCAAGACGTTCTAATACACAAGGAAGAATTAGATTTAATACAGAACTAAAAACATTTGAAGGTTATGATGGTAATAACTGGTCATCCTTGGGTGGCGTAAGAGATGTTGATCAAGATACATATATTACTGCTGAGGAATCAGAAGATGATGATGTATTGAGATTTTATGCTAATAATAATCAATTAATGAATATTAATGGAAACATAAATATATTAACTAATACAAATATAAATTCAAATTTAAATTTATTATCAAATGTAAATATTTATTCAAATACAAATATATTATCAAATACAAATGTGAGAGGAAATCTTAATGTAAAAAATCACATTAATATATATCAAAATGCTAATATATATTCTAATTTAAATGTCACAGCTAATATTAATGTTCTTGGTACTATAAACTTTGGTGAATTATATGGAACTAAAATTAGTGATAGCGATAAAGATACATATATTACATTACAGAATAAAGATATGGACACTGATGAGATTAAATTTTTTACATCTGATATAGATAGATTAACTGTACATAATAATGGTAATATAGGTATTGGAACTAATATATCTTTTTCAACTCTTCACATAAAAGGAAATACAACAAGTGAAGGTGATATTCATCCATCTGCTAATTCAGTATTTAATTTAGGTCATTCAGAAAAAAGATTTAGCAATATATTTGTGGATCATGCTAATTTAAGTTCTAACTCTATATGGTTGGGCGAGGATTGGAAATTTGGTGTATATGGTTCAACAGTAAATTATAGAAAAAGAGATAGAACCAGAGTTCCTAGTATAATTACTACACTAGGCGGTACATCAACTGATGCTGTTAATTTTACAAATCAAAATTTTAATATAAATTTAAGTAGTATAGCAGATTTAGAATTAAAACATTGGTTAGAATATTATAAACATATAAGTGGACATTTAGATTCAAATTACTCCGATATATACACAAAAGAAATAGATTTTGAAATTGATAGAGGTTCCAATAGTTATTTGACATATAATCCAGACACAGAGATTCTTGAATCAATCGCACCTATTCAGACCACGCTTAATTCATTTTATATAGGACAACAACATAAACTTTCATCTGGAGGTGAAGGTATATTTTATACTAATTTAAGTACTTTAAAAAATTATTATGATGCTACTGGTAGTATAAGTGATACACATTTTGAAAAAATGTCTGCACGTGATTATGGTGAACTAATAATAATCGATAATGGAATTAAATATATAAACGATGATATATCACAAGGTATAGAAAGTAAACAAGCAAGATCATTATTTAAAACTTCAGTTAATATTTCAATTTTTAAATTCTCAACTATAATATGTGAAGATATAGTAAAATCAACAAGAATCTATTTAAATGTGTATTATTATAATGGAGATTTAAATGATGATATGTATTCAACAACTTTTGAAGATAATCTTGGTAAAAAAGTGTACAGACAAAGATATGATTTTGCACAAGATATGTTTAAGGGTGAATTAATAAATATTAATTTAGATCATCCAGTAGAAACATATGCTAATATGAATATCTATGTAACTTTACAGAAAACAAATGGTGATTATTTGATTGTAGCAAAAACAACTATAGATGAAAATAGATTTTATAGTATTCAATCTTTTAAAATATTTACAGATGAAGAATTAGCTTACACTAAAAATCCACATTTTACAAGTAATATTACTGTCTCTGGTAATGTCAATGTAATAGGTAATATGACTATTGAAGGAGGCATAGCCTCATTCGATCAAATACGAGGAACAAATATAACAGCAACTGATAAATTACAAGGACATAATATTTATAGTGAAACAAGTATTATAGCACAAGATGAAATAATTGGTGATAGTATTTCTGATAATGTTGCTACTCTTGATGATGGTAAATTTACAGGTTTATTAGAAATTAGAGTTGAACCAAATTTAACATCAGGTTTTAAAATCGTAGAGAATATAACTAATACTGATATATTAATTGTAAATACTGTAAATGATAGTATAGAAGTTAACACTATAAATAATAAAAATGGTACTAGTTCAGGTTCTATTGATGGTTTTGATATTGGAATAAATAATCCCAAAAATGCTAAATTTGATAATATTAATATTAAAACTAATTTGAGTTTAGAAGGTTATGAAAATATAGAACCTGAAATAAAATTATACTCACATAACGGTTCATCAGGAGATAATAGTTCAGGTATAAGTAGTGGTGCTAAAAGTATAAGTTTAAAACCTCCTCAGATTCCTAATTTAAATGAAAATATAATATTAAGACTACCTAATAATGTAGGAACTCCAGGTCAATTATTACAATCTAACGGCGATAGTTCTAATGAAGCTAATTTATCTTGGATAGATTCACCAGTTAGTTCGCAATGGATTACTGATAATAATAATATATATTATTTAGGTAATACTGGTATAGGAACTGAGAATCCATTATCAAAATTACATGTTGAAGGTAATTTAAAAATTAATGGCGAAGTTAATATTAGCACAACATTAAAATCTGCATCTATAAATTTATTAGATACATTATATTTAATACCTGGGTCTGGTGCAAATACAAATGCAATAATTTCAGATACAAGTGGAACTATTAGTTTTGGTAATAATAATTTAAAAACAACTGGTAATATTATAATTCAAACTAATGGTAGAATTGGATTAGGAACCACTGATCCTACAGAATTATTACATATAGTAGGTAATATGAAAGTCCATAATATAATAGGACAAGATGATAATACACCACCTCGATTACAATCGAATGTTTTAATTAATAATGCAGATGATATTGTTAATAAAAGTTATGTAGATGCTATGGTAAATGGTTTAATAATAAAAGAACATGTAGATGTTTTAGCAAATGTAAATATGAACTTATCAGATACTTCAAATGGTACTACAAGCACTATTATTGATAACTATTTATTAAATGACTCTAATGATGGTTCGCGAGTTTTAATGATAAATCAAGATAATAAAGCACATAATGGTGTATATATATATAACCATGGTATTTTAAATCAACCTGCTATTTCTAAATGGACAAGAAGTTTAGATTTTAATAATACAACTAATATAAAAAATGGTAGTTATTTCTTAATTACTAATGGTGATATTAATAAATATAAATCGTTTGTTTGTTTATCTGATATATCAACACTTGATACAGATGATATTTTATTTACATTATTTTCAGGTCCTAACACATTAACACCTGGAAATGGTTTAACTACTGATAACTCTGGACAAATAATATTAGATTTAAGTAATATAAAAAATTTATTAAATTATGTTGATAATACAGATTTGAACAATTGGACTGGATCTAATAATTTAACTAATTTAGGTACAATTACAACTGGAACATGGCAAGGTGATAATATTACAGATGATAAAATTGCAAGTTCACAAATATGGAATGATAAACAAAATTCATTAATTTTTGGAATATCTGATACTAATAGTGTAGTTATAGATGGTTCTGCTACTAAAGATGATTATGCTGTTTTTACTGATACTGGTATAAAAGGTATAAGTATGTTGAATCTAAAATCAGATTTATCTTTAGATTTAGTAGAAAATACTTCATTAAGTACTTGGACAGGTAGTAATAGTATTACTAATCTTGGTGTTATAACAACTGGAACTTGGAATGGTGATAATATAACTGATGATAAAATTGTTAGTTCACAAATTTGGAACGATAAACAAGATAAATTAACATTTACTGATGTTGATGGTCTACATAGTGGTAATGTTGCAAAAATGAATGGTGATGCTTTTGATGGTCAGTTTACAATTTTTACCGATAAAGGTATAAAAGGTATTATAATTGAAGAAGCAAGACTGAAATTAGGATTGGACAAAAAAATTATGTCTGATGCTGATGGTGATACATTTATAGATACTGAGCAAAATGATGATGAAGATTATATTAGATTTAATACTGGATTTCAAGATTTTTCATATGAAAGAATGACTATAGCTCCTAATGGATATATAGGATTTGGAACAAATAGACCTTTATCACATATTCATATGAATAGCACAGATGCTATGATTATTCCCGCTGGTAATGGTCATTTAGAAAGACCTTCACCTCATACTCCAGGTATGTTAAGATTTAATACTGATGATAAGAAAGTAGAAGTATCGAATGGTTCAGAATGGGAATTACTTGTAGTTGGAAGTTCTATTATTGATCCTAACGATAATAGTACTACATTTTTAAATAATTTAAATATCTCTAGTAATATTAATATAATAAGTAATGCTAATTTTAAATCAAATTTAAATATTGATGGTAATGTTAATCTTAATGGTTTGCTAAATTGTGCTCAGATAAAAACTTCATTAATATCTGATTTCGATAAAGATACATATATTACAGTCCAAAATCCTACAACTGGAGATTCTGATAATATAGAATTTTTTACTAATAATGTTAGTAGAATGATTATAAATAATATTGGCAATGTAGGTTTAGGCACAGATAATCCTTTATCTACATTAGATTTAAGTATGAAGAAAGATGGCATAATATTACCTATTGGTAATAATAAATTTACAGATCATATAGATGGTGATGGTGATAAACCTTTAACTAATATATCACGTGGTATGATTAGATTTAATTTTGATAAAAATAAATTTGAGGCTTGTAATGGTATTGAGTGGAACTCTTTAGCAATTGGTGAAACAATAATTGATCCAAACGATAATAGCACAATCTTCTTAAATAATATAAATATAAATGCTAATATAAATATTACTCAAAATGCTAATTTTAATAATGAAATACAAGTTGCCAACAATGCTACATTTAATAGTAATCTTACAGTTACTGAAAATGCTACTTTTAATAATGAAATATCAGTTGCCAATAATGCTACATTTAATAGTAATCTTACAGTTACTGAAAATGCTACTTTTAATAATGAAATATCAGTTGCCAATAATGCTACATTTAATAGTAATCTTAATGTAAATGATAATGCTACTTTTAATAATGAAATATCAGTTGCGAATAATGCTACATTTGATAGTAATCTAAATGTAAATGATAATGCAACTTTTAATAACGAAATACAAGTTGCTAATAATGCAACTTTTAATAACGAAATACAAGTTGCTAATAATGCTACTTTTGATAGTAATCTAAATGTAAATGATAATGCAACTTTTAATAACGAAATACAAGTTGCTAATAATGCTACTTTTGATAGTAATCTTAATGTAAATGATAATGCTACTTTTAATAATGAAATATCAGTTGCGAATAATGCAACATTTGATAGTAATCTTAATGTAAATGATAATGCTACTTTTAATAATGAAATACAAGTTGCGAATAATGCAACATTTGATAGTAATCTTAATGTATATGCAAATGTTAATTTATTTTCCAATTTAAATGTATCTAGCAATGTTAATATTGATGATCATTTAATTATTTATAAGGGATTAATTATACCAACTGGTTCAACTGCTACTTTACCTTCTACTTCATATAAAGGTATGATAAGATATAATGATGACAATGGTTTTGAGGGTTTTGATGGCGAAGAATGGAATACATTAGGTAATAATGATACATCATTTAGTTTATCAAATGGTTCAATAATATTTAATCCTAATGTAATAATATCCTCAAATCTAAATATATATAATAATGCTAATTTTAATAGTAATATTGTAGTATCTCAAAATACAATTTTACAATCTAATTTAAATGTTGCTGGTAATGTTAATATTGATGAACATTTAATAGTTAATGGAGGACTTGTATTACCTACTGGTGATAGTTCTGATAGAAAACCAGATATACAAGGTAAAATAAGATTTAATAAAGAAACTGGTACTTTTGAAGGTTACGATGGTAATCAGTGGAAAGAATTAGGTTCTGGTGATTCAT
>Ga0228670_1001179_pt1 | contig 12007 bp, 7 predicted proteins | sample 85DmetaG_FD_182785 | JGI IMG/M metagenome (GOLD analysis project Ga0228670, IMG submission 182785) | Seawater microbial communities from Monterey Bay, California, United States - 85D | ecosystem: Environmental > Aquatic > Marine > Coastal | place: USA: California | collected 2016-10-13
AAGATTATGTAGAAGGAGATATTTCACATATATCATTATCAAGTATAATAAACAAAATAATAAATTTATAAATTATACTGTTAAAAAAAAATGTATAAAATGTATAAAATGTATAAAATGTATAAATTACAAATTTATTTTTTTAAATTTTAATTAGTTTTTTAAATTTTAATTATTTTTTGATGAATACACATTGGATTATTATCTTTTAATTGTTGTCGTCCATTTTTTTTAAAATCATATACACAGTGATGACTTTCTGGTAATCTGTGTGTAATACAAAATCTTTTTTCACATCTACAAGATAAATCAGTTAATTTTAATTTTTTATTACATTCTATATGATTACATTTATTTATTTTTTCCATTTTAATAGTATAAATGCTTATTTATTATAAATGCTTATTTAGTTTTTTTATAAATCAATTTTATATAAATTTATAAATAATTTATTCATTATTTTATTTATTATTTTATACATTATTATCTATATATTTATTATCTATTGGTATTATATTATTATCTTTTAGTTTTAATGTTCCCATAATAATATCTACATTCATTCTTGCTAGTATTTTTTCTATTCTTTTTTTTATATATCTTACACCTCCATAATTATTATTATAATTTATATTTATATTTATTTTATTTTTCTTTTTCTTTTTCTTTTTCTCAATAAGTTTATGAATAATTTTATGTTGTGGATTTTTTATATTATTTTTATTAGTGTGATTTTTATTATATTGCTTTTTATTATATTGCTTTTGATTAGTGTAATTTTTATTATTATAAATTGGTATATTATATATATCACGATATATATTAGGTTTTACTATAATTTTATCTAATTGCTCCTCTAATAATTCTATTTTTTTATCCGTTTTTTCTCCAAAGACATTTTTAACTACACTAGGTAATAAAAAATGTTTTGCTATATATTTCTTTTCAGTTTTTGTATAAGAATTAAATTTAATCATTTCCATTCTATCAAGTAATATTGGAGATATTTTTTCTTTATCATTAAAAGAAAAAATAAATGTTGCTCTAGATAAATCTAGTGAAATACCATCCATATAATCATCATTAAAATGACTATTTTGACTATAATCTGTTAAATGAACTAATAAATTAATTATTTCTTGACCTTTATCAGTATTACTTACTTTATCCAATTCATCAAAATAAAATATAGGGTTCATACATTGAGATTGTTTTAATGATTGAATTATTTTACCACACGCACTACCTTCATAAACATAATTACTACCTGCTAAAAATGCTCTATCTTGTGCTCCTCCAAGAGATATAAAAATAAATGGTAATCCAAAAATAATAGATAATCCATCTTTAATTAATGTTGTTTTACCTGTTCCCGCTTCACCGTGTATAGCAAATACAGAACCTAATGTTTTTGGATTACTTATCATTTTAGCAAGTATTTCAATGATATGTGATTTTGTATTGTGTTGTCCATAAATAATAGTATCCATATACTCTTTAGAATCTTTTAAATAAGTTGCTGAATTTTTTATTTTTTCATTATTTAAATAATGAGGTGTTTTATAAATATTAAATGGTATGTCTAATAATGTATCTATCCATTGCTTTAATTTAAAATATTCATTATTATCTGGTGTCATCTGTTCTAATAATTGTAATTTATTTAATGCTATTTTCTTATAATATAAATCCAATGTAGAATTCATTATTTTAAATAAATGTGGTGTTTTAATTAGTTTTAAATCTAATAATTCTGCAAATGATATGACTAATTTAGTTTGTTGTTCTATATCATAATCTAAAAAAAAATCAATATGATATTTAATAGTATCTAAGTTTAATTTAGGTTGATAATGTATTAAATTTTCATAAAATTTATAAGTTTGTGTTTTTATTAACGTTTGTGTTTTTTCATCTATTTTATTTTTATTATTTTTTATTTTAATATGATTATCAATATATTTTTTTATATCTTTATAAGTATCTTCATATTCATCACATTCATTATTTTCATCATTGTCTTCATCTTCATTATAATCATTATCATCACTATCAGTTTCTATTAAATTATCATCATTTATATTAAATTTAATATATTTATTACTTTCTCTAGTATTGTATGGTTTAATATATATTTTATTTCTAGAGACATTAGATTTTATATTTTTATTTAAATTATTTATAGTTTCTTTATCAGATTTCATTTTTATAGTTAATTTATGTAATAGTATGTAATATTATTTAATTTTATACTTATTAAATAAATAATATAAAATAAATAATATAAAATAAATAATATAAAATAAATAATATAAAATAAATAATATTAAATAAATAATATTAAATATTAAATATAAAAATAAACTATATATTATAATATATTTTCTAAATATAAAAATTGAATTTATTAATCTTGATAAATAATAATATTATTAAAAATATTAATTATATTTAGAAGAAACATAATAAAACTAAAAAATGTCTAATTTAATTGATACAAATGAAAATAATATAGATATAGGTTTTGTAAATGGTATGCAATTTGGTATATATAGTCCAGAAGTTATACGTTCTAAATCAGTTGTGCATATAACTTGTGAAACATTATATGATAGTAATGGAGTTCCTAAAATTAATGGTTTATTTGACTTACGTATGGGTTCTATTGAACCTAATTTTGACTGTAAATCCTGCGAACAAACTTATATAAAGTGTCCTGGACATTTTGGTCATATAGAATTACCTAAACCCATTTTTAATTTACAATTTGAAACTGATATTATTAAAATTTTAAAATGTATATGTATTAAATGTAGTCGTCTTTTAGTAAATAAAAATGATAAAAAAATTAAAGAAATAATAAATAGCACTAAAAATAATAATAAAGAACGATTTGAAAAAATATTTAAACTTCTTCAAAAATCACACCGTATTTGTGGAGCAATTGAAAAAAAAAATGAAACACTTTATGATAACGGAGGATGTGGAGCAATACAACCATCTAAATATGATACTAAAAATTTAAGAACAACTTTTAAAATTATTGCTGAATGGAAAGATGATAATGATGATACACCTGTAAATATTATACAAAAATTTAATGCTGAAATTATCCTTTCCATTTTTAAACGTATTTCTGAAGATGATGCTTTAGTTATGGGATTTAGTCCTAAATGGTGTATGCCTAGTTGGCTTATTATGACTATTTTACCTGTAGTACCACCATGTGTGCGACCTAGTGTGAGACAATATAATAGCCAACGTAGTGAAGATGATTTAACTAATAAATATTATGAAATTATTAAATGGACTAGAATGTTAAAAGAAAAACTTAAAAATACAACACTTACACAAGATGATATTGATCTTTTAAATAATATGGTTCAATATCATGTCATTACTTTATTTAATAATGAAATTAAAGGGATTGCTCCATCAACAACGCGTGGTGGTCGTCCAATGAAAACATTAAAACAACGTCTTTCTAGTAAAGAAGGGCGTATTAGAAATAATTTAATGGGTAAACGTGTTGATTTTAGTGCTCGTAGTGTTATTTCTGCTGATGCTAATTTAGCCATTGAAGAATTAGGTGTTCCTAAAAAAATTGCTATGAATTTAACTTTTCCAGAAGTTGTAAATAAAAATAATATTACACGACTTTATCAATATGTTAAAAATGGACATAAAGTTTATCCTGGAGCAAAAAGTATTAAAAGAATTAAAGATGGAACTCAATATATGATTATGGATAAAAATAAATATGAATTACATTATGGAGATACAGTTAATCGTCATTTAATTAATGGTGATTGGGTATTATTTAATCGCCAACCTTCATTACATAAAATGAGTATGATGGGTCATCGAGTTAGAGTAATGGAAGGTAATACATTTAGATTAAATGTTGATGTTTGTAAGCCTTATAATGCTGATTTTGATGGTGATGAAATGAATATGCACGTTCCACAAAGTATTCAAACTGCTGTTGAATTAGAATATTTAGCGGCAGTATCTAAAAATATTATTAGTCCTAGTTCAAGTTCTCCTATTATTGCTCCCGCACAAGATAATTTATTAGGTCTTTTTAAACTTACAGATGATAATGTATATTTTTCACATCAAGAAATTATGAATTTATTAGTTGGTATTGAAAAATTTAACGGTCATTTACCTGAACCCGACTATATTAATGGTTCAATTGTTAAATGGACAGGAAAACAATTGTATTCTTTAATTTTACCACCTATTACTTATAGTAAAAAATTTGATAAAAAAATAAAATCTATTATAATTGATGATGGTATTTTAAAGGAAGGACAAATTGAAAAAGGAGCATCAACCGCTATATTACATCATATTGTTAATGATTATGGAGCAAAAGAAGCAACACGTTATTTAAATGATTTACAAAAAATAATTTCACGTTATTTAATTAGAAGTGGATTTAGTGTGGGTATTAGTGATTTAATTGTTCATAAAGATATTAAAAAACGCAATGAAGATTATATTATTGACTCTAAGAAAAAAGTTGTTGAATTAACCAAAAAAACTCATTTAAATATTCTTAGTGATATTTCTAACAATTTAGACGAACTATATGATCGTAAAATAGCAACTATTAATAAAAATACAGTAGATACTATTGAAAAACAAATTGTTGAAAAAATGCCTTTAACAAATCGTATTAATTATATTGTTACAAGTGGTTCAAAAGGTAAAGCAGAAAATATACAACAAATGATGTGTTTATTAGGACAACAAACAATAGACCAAAAACGTGTGCCTCTTGGTTTCAGTAATCGGTCTTTACCTCATTATCCACGTTTTGAAAATGGTATAGAAAGTCGTGGATTTATTAGTAGTAATTTTATGAATGGATTAAATCCACAAGAATACTTTTTCCACGCAATGGCAGGTAGAGAAGGTGTTATTGATACTGCTGTTAAAACTGCTAACTCTGGTTATTTACAAAGAAAATTAATTAAAGCAATGGAGGATTTAAAAGTAGCCCATGATTATACAGTAAGAACAAGTAATAATGAAATTGTTCAATTTTGTTATGGTTATGATGGATTTAATAGTATTAGTTTAGAAAAACAAGAAACAAACTTTACTAAAATTTCTATTGAAAAACTTAATAATGATTATTATATTGATGTAAATGATAAATTTGATTTTCTATTAAAAACTGAATTTACTAAAATGAAAAAAATAGAAAATTGGAAACAAATTATTACACATTTTAATAAAAATATTAAAGATATAATTACCGAATATCATACTATATTTATTAAATTTAATAAATTAGATGATAAATTACACTATCCTATTAATTTTAAAAGATTACTATTAAATACTACACAATTGTTTAAACTTAATCAATCATCTAATAAAAGTGATTTACATCCTATCGAAATTATTAATGAATTAAATGAAATTATTAAATTTTGTCAAATTAATGGACAACGTAATTTAATTAGTGAAATATTAATTTGGGATTATTTATCACCTAAAAAACTTATTCGTGATTATAAAATTAATAAAATTGCCTTTAAACATATTATAACTTCAATTAAATCTATTTATACAAATTCTTTAATTGAAGGTGGTGAAATGATTGGTCCAATTGCCGCTCAAAGTATTGGAGAGCAATCTACACAAATGACTTTGAATACATTTCACCATGCTGGTATTGGTTCGAAATCTGCTGTAACACAGGGTGTTCCACGTTTAGAAGAAATTTTAAGTAATACTAAAACATTAAAACATAATTCTTATGAAATATATTTAACTGAAAATAATCGTTTTGATATTGAAAATGCTGAAAAAATAAAAAATAATATTAATATGATTACTATTGGTGATGTATTAGAAACTAGTTCTATTTATCTTGAACCTACAAATAATTATGATAATGTTTTACCAGAAGACCGTGAAATTATGGAAATTTATAAAATATTTAATGAAATTTCTAAAGATACTGATACACCAAATACAAATCCTTGGTTAATTAGATTAGAATTTAATAGAAAAAAATTTATTGACTATAAAATTACAATGGAAGATATACAGGTTGTATTAAAAGAAAATTATCCCAATGTTTCTCTTATGTTTATGGATGATAATGCTTCTAAACTTATATTTAGAATTAGAATTAACTTTGAAACACATAAAGCAGATGATGATATACTTTTTATAGAAGAAAAAATAAAAGAAATTAGTGAAATCAATATTAAAGGTATTGATGGTATTACATTTGTTGAAATACCTCCTGATGAAAATTTATTACCAATTATTGTAAATAAAAATGGTTCATTTGTAGAGGAAAAAGAATTTACAATTACTGCTGATGGTTCTAAACATTTAAATCCAACTATATTATTTGATATTTTAATGATGCCTGGTGTAGATGTTAATAGAACTTACAGTATTGATCCTAATGAAATGTATTCTATTTACGGTATTGAGGCAGCACGTTTTCAAATACAATATCAATTATTGAAAGTATTAAGTTCTAATGATATTAATATTAGTCCGCGTCATATTGATTTACTTTGTGATAAAATGTGTCAAAATAGTGATATTATAGCGATTAATCGTTTTGGTATTAAGAAAGAAAATATTGGTCCATTGGCTAAAGCAAGTTTTGAAGAATCAACAGACCAATTGCTAGAGGCTAGTCTTTTTGGCTCTTTTGATAATATTAAAGGTGTATCAAGTAATATTATGGTCGGTCAAATACCAAATTGTGGAACAGGTGATAGTATTGTTTTATTAAATGAAGATTTATTAAATACATATGATGATCCTGACACTATGGATACAATTGATGAAGAACAAGAAAATGAAGACCTTGATAGTTATTTTAAAACATCAGAGTATTGTAATGATATTAATGTTAAAATGTCGTTAAATGATGTTACTACATTTACTGAAGATTATGATTATTATCCTGATGTTAGTGTTGAATAAATAATTATTTATACTTAATTTATTATTATTGTATTATTTTATTGTTATTATATAAAACTATTTATTTTTTTATTATTTTTTATTAATATTAATATAAACATAATCTATCTAGATACTTTATCTAATAATCTCATTACTTTCGCTAACATTCGTATTACTTTATTTTATATAGTTTTATAATAAATTATATAATTTATATATAAAATGATTACTATAGACAACAGAGAACATAAACTAATAGAATTAATAAAAAATACATCTTTTTTTACTATACCTTATGAAATAAAAAAATTAGATATTGGAGATATTATAATTTCATCATCTAAACACCCTGATAAATCATTAATTATTGAAAGGAAATGTATGACTGATATGATATCAAGTATAAAAGATGGTCGCTATAAAGAACAAAAAATTAGATTACAAGCCGAAAGGTCTAATTCGAATACTATTATTTGCTATTTATTAGAAGGTTTAGTTAATGATTTAAGAAAACTTAATGATAAAACCCTTTTATATGGAAGCATTATTAGTTCCATATTTAGAGATACTATACCTATTATTAGAACAACATCATTACAAGAAACATTAGATATTTTAATAAGATTATATGAAAGAATGAATAAAAATATAAATGATTTCTTTACTTTAAAAAATAATAATTTACAACAAGATATAGAAATTAATGATACTCCAGAGAGAATTATAATAAATACTAGTAATTCTATTGTAAATACTAGTGATTCTAATAGTTTTATTCTGGATACACCTATTATTCTAAATGATACTTTAAATAATAAAAATAATAATAATGAAACTAATAAAACTATTAATAATGAAACTAATAAAACTATTAATAATGAAAATACTGAAAATAATAATTTATATTTACACTCTATTAAAAAATGTAAAAAAGATAATATGACACCTAAATTATGGAACCAACTTATACTTACAAATATACCTGGAGTTAGCACATCTATTGCTATTAAAATAAATGAAGTATATCCTACACTTACATCTTTACTTAATGCCTATACTAATTGTGAAACAGACAATGATAGAATTAAATTATTATCTACTATTCTTCTTACACATACAGAAAAACAAAAACGACATATAGGAAAAGTTATTAGTAAAAGAATATATGAATATTTATATCTAGATAATTAAATAAAATAATAATTAAAAATAATATTTATAGGAATTTTTATAATTTTAGTAAAAAATTGATTTTAAAATAAATATTTAAATATATTTATAAATCTAACCGCTATTAGAATTTTATCTGTGTTTTACTACTAAAACATTTGTAAAATGTCCAACTTATTACCTCTTACCAAAGACACATATGAAAAGGATGAACAAGCCTTACAAGAAGCACGTGAAAAATATGGTGATAATGGAGAACTCATCGAAAAAATAAATGAAATACTAGAAAAATGGCAGGAAAGTTCATCACATATAGATACTCTTGTTTGGGATGAAAAAGAAACAGCAGAAGACGAATTTAATAGTTTAAGACAAGCAGATAAAGAAATGCTTAATACAGAAATAGATGAACAGTCACCTGATTGTGAATGGGATGTTAGTGATGACGAAGATGAAGATGCTTCGCCATCTGCTTCGCCATCTGCTTCGCCATCTGCTTCGACATCTGCTTCGCCATCTGCTTCGCCATCTGGTTCGCCATCTGCTTCGCCATCTATGGATACAATTGGAGTATATAGACCTACGCAAATATTTGGTAATATACCCGGTCAACCACCAGTAGACAGAGTAGATAAAGTTATCACGAAATCTGATTTAAAAAAACATGGTCAAAAAAACGGCACACGACATACTGCATCTCGCGTAGAACAACCAAAAACAGAATTTTATGATTTAAACACTATTGTTGATTATATTATTAAAATAATTAGAGATATACACCAAAATCCCGATTTTATTGGATTTAAACAAAGTTTTACTGGAAATGGTAAAATAAAACAAACACTTAGTTCTTTAAAGCCATTAATGAAAACACCATCGTGTAGTATATCAAATAAATCACGTATCGAAATTCTTTCATCTTATAATCCACGTAAACAAACTCCAATCAATCTTACGTTTAGAGGTAAAACTACGTTTATTATCAATTTGATTGAAGAACTTTATACTCAAATAGTCTATATTCTTCATAAGAATTTACATACGTATGATGTTGATAAACTCGTCGCAATCTTTGATTTGCTAATTAAAAATGAAGGCAGTAATTTACTTGCCTATATTTCTAGCAAAACATTAGATAGTGATAAGTATTGTATTAAATCGTAGTTATTTTATTATTTATTTGTTAAAACGTATCATTTTTATATTTTTCATATATAATCAGTTTATCTAGAATATACTGACAATCTTTCATATTTTTTTCTTCACATAAAATATAATTATTTAAAATAGATAAGTATTCTAGAATATCTTTTTTTATTTCATTATCTAATTTTAATAATGATACAAATTTAGATGTTATTAAATGTTTTGTTTCTTGTTTTAATTCATTTGTATAACCTTTTGATAAATCTAATTTTATATTTTCAAACAATAATAATAATTGTATAAAAATATAGCATAACCCAGTAATATCGTGTTTTTGTTCTAGAGATAAAAATTTATTAGTAGGAGAGATTTGATTTAACAATGATGGTGTAATTAAAGTTGATGGTGTGGATGATTTACATTTATTTATAGTTGTAAGCATTGAATTTATATAACTATTTTTATTATTAACACCACAACCTAAACCAAAATCTGTAAATTTTACTTTTATATCATCTACTTTTTTATGAGTAGATACTAAAATAGAATTTTCATTTATATTTTGATGTGCAATGTTATTTTGATGAATTTTAGACATCGCATATAGTATTACTTTTATTATATGAAATAACATAGTATAGTAATTTTTTGGTGTCATTTTATGAAAATATTTTTTTAAATGACTTAAACTATAACCATCAAATATTGGAAATACTGTAAATACTTGATTATCTACAATGCGATGTTCTACACAAGGATTAATATAATTTTTTGTTATTTTATTAGATGATAAAAACTTTAATAAATTTAATTCAAAATTTAATTGTTCTAATTGATTTGGATTTTGAGATGGTTCTAGAGTTATTTTTTTACATATATATTTATTATTATTTACGTCATATGCCATATATAAACTTCCTTGTATTCCTTCACCTAAATATTTTTTTAAAGTATATTCATTTTTTTTATATTTATTATTATGATGTTTATTATTATTATATTTATTATGTTTATTATTATTTGATTGTTCTAGATTAGTATTAGTATTATTATTAAAAATAGTATTAATTAAAACAACATTTTTATTATAATCATTATAATTATCATACTGATTAAGATTAGTATTTATATAATTTATGTTTTGTAAAGATTTTGTATTTTGATTACTATAAGGTAATAGAGTAGTTATATTAAGTTGCTGAGCATTATTATACATTTTATTATATTTATTATTTAATATGAATTATACTATTATTTACAAAGAGAATTAAAATAGTTAAAATTAAAATAGTAAAAAAAAATAGTTAAAAAAAAATAGTTAAAAATAATATTAAATTATTTATAAATTAAACATAGGGTCTACTAAATGGTTCTTCTTCATATTTAAAATTAGGCATCATACTTCCAACATTGCTTAAAGATACATCTGTTTCAGTATCGGCTACTTCACCTTGAGGATTTAATTCAAGAACATTAAGAGGTAATCCTCTATCTACAAGTCCTGTTAATTTAAGAGGATTTGGACTAGAGGATATACATACAGGAGGTCTATATTGAGGAACACTCCAATTTTCAGGAGGGACATAAGTATATCCAGGTACAAATTTTTTAGCATCATTATAGTTTTGAACTCTTAAAGCCTCATCTGTATTACTACTAAATGTATTATATTGTTCACATTTATTATTATCTTTATATTTTTCATAAAAGTTAGCATTGAATTCAGCACCTTTAAAAGCATCATTCCATTTGCTATTATCCGTATTTCCAAATCCATTATTATTTTTACCAATTACTATTTTAGGATTAAATACACTTTTTATTTCATCACCATTTTTTAATAGTTTTGTAGTTGGTGTTGGGTTAGTTGGTGTTGGGTTAGTTGGTGTTGGTTTAGTAGTTGTTGGTTTAGTAGTTGTTGGTTTAGTAGTTGTTGAAGTAGTATTTGTATTATTATTATCTTCAAATAATTCTTTATTATTAATACCAACACCAACACCAACACCAAATAAATTATTAACTTCATTTACAGCATTTTTATCAACAATACTATTTTGTTTTAATTCATGAATATCTTGTTTTAATTTATTAATAGTTTTTTGTTCATTTTCAATATCAAAATACTCTTCAGACTCTTCTGAATTTAAAATTACATCAAATTTATCTTTAGTATTGTTTTTAGTTAAGTGATTAGTTGAGTGATTAGTTGAGTTTTTATTTAAATGTTTATTATTTTTATTTCCTTTTAATTTTTTTTTACCTTTTTCATTTGAAAGAAAACTTTCATAAGTATTAGTCTTATTTAATTTATTATCTATTTCAATATAATTATAAGATGCTCTAATAATAGCAATAAAAGCAATAGCAAATAAGCATATTTCAGGTAAAGTTAATTTATTGTTATATTCATTATAAAAAATACATAATGCTATAACAATTAATAATAGGGATAGTAAATTTAAATGATACATCTGTATTTAGTGTTAGGATTATAAGTAAATTATAGTTTTATAAATAAAGTAAAAATTTATAAGTAAAGTTTTAATAAAATAGTTTAAATTATTTACTTCTAGTTATATACTATTTATATATTTTTTATAATTTTTATTTATTTAATATAATAAAATATATTATTTATTAAACTATTTATTAAACTATTTATTAAACTATTTATTAAACTATTTATTAAACTATTTATTAAACTATTTATTAAACTATTTATTAAACTATTTATTAC
>Ga0228670_1001181_pt1 | contig 11992 bp, 11 predicted proteins | sample 85DmetaG_FD_182785 | JGI IMG/M metagenome (GOLD analysis project Ga0228670, IMG submission 182785) | Seawater microbial communities from Monterey Bay, California, United States - 85D | ecosystem: Environmental > Aquatic > Marine > Coastal | place: USA: California | collected 2016-10-13
ATAGAGCCCGCGATTTGCGTGGCCCTAGGTAGGATTTTCCCAAACGTATCAAACCCCTCCGAGCGGAAGATCTGCATACCCCCGATCTTGAGTTCGGGCAGGAACACCATCGCGACCACGATCACCCCGATGCCTCCAAACCACTGCAACATGCCGCGCCACAACAGCAATCCCCGAGGCAAGGCCTCAAGCCCTGTGAACACGGTGGAGCCGGTGGTAGTCAGTCCCGACATCGCCTCAAAGAAGGCATCCACGATGCGGGCCTCCGTGGCGCCCATCCAAAACGGCAGAGCCGCGAAAATCGGCAGGACGAACCATACGCCCGTCGTCAGCAAAAAGGTCTGTTGCAGGGACAGGCGGGAGCGTTGCGCGTTCGCACAAGCCAGCGCCATGCCGACCCCAATCAAAAACGTCACGGTTGCGGACTCGAGGAAGACGATCCAATGGCCGTTTTCTTCCCACAGGTCGAGGATCATCGGCGCCAGCATCGCAAGGCCGAAGACAGCCAAAAGCTGACCAATGACATATCCAACCGGGCGAACGTCTACCATGCGCGCAGCTTTGGGGCGGGGCCGCGAGGGTGTCAAGCCGAGGCTCTTCTAGCCGACGATCGCGCCCAAGGCCCAGCCCGCAGCAGCACAGGTAGGCAGCGCCCGCGCCAACCCCCACCCGCGCCACATCATCAACACAGCCGCAAAGCCCGCCAGCACAAGAGCCAGTGGCACGAACGCGGCCAAATCAGGCACCCACACCCGGACCGGCCCCCATTGCAGGCGTTCGCCGCCCGCAAACACCACATTCAGCGCGAACCACAACGATAGGTTCGCAATCACCCCGACAACAGCGGCGGACACCCCCGCCAAAGCACCCTGCAATCGCGGCGCATGGGCGAGCCGTTCGATGTATGGCGCGCCCGCGAATATCCATAGAAAACAGGGGGCAAAGGTCGCCCACAGCGTAACCAAACCCGCCGCAAAACCCATGCCCCATGTCTGTGCACCCGCCATGATGCCCACAAACAGCGTCACAAGGATCAACGGGCCTGGTGTCGTCTCCGCAAGGCCCAAGCCATCGACCATTTGGGCCGCGCTCAGCCACCCCTGCCCCTCAACCGCGACCTGCGCCATATAAGCCAGCACGGCGTAGGCGCCGCCAAATGTGATGACGGCAAGCCAGCTGAAAAACACCGCGATCTCGGGCAGCACCGTCTGTGGAAATGCCAAAGCGACAGCCCCAAGCGGCAAAAGCCAAACCGCCCCCCATGTGGCGATGCGTACCACGGTCCCCTGCCACGGGATGGCCGGGGATGCGGGTGCCGAAACGTCCGAGGGCGAACACCAAATCGCCCCGACGCCCGCGGCTACGCCCAAAATCACGGGAAACGGCACTTGAAAGACGAACAGGGCCGCAAAGGCCCCGAACGCGAGCAGATAGGCCGCAGCGCCCTTCAAAGTCTTGGCCGCAAGCCGCCGAAGCGCCAGCGCGACAATGACCAGAACTGCCGCCTTTATGCCCAAAAATGCCGCCTGCACATCGGGCAGCGCGCCAAATGCAATGTAGATCGACGTCAACGCACCCACCACCACGGCCCCGGGCAGCACGAACAGCAGCCCCGCAACAACGCCGCCCAATGTGCCCCGCAGCCGCCATCCGGCATAAGTACACAACTGCATCGCCTCCGGCCCCGGCAACATCATGCAAAAGCTGAGGGCGCGCAGAAACTCCGCCTCCGTCAGCCACTGTCGATCTTTGACAAGCGTGTCGTGCATCACCACGATCTGCGCCGCTGGCCCGCCGAACGACAACAGCCCAATGCGCAAAAAGGCCCACGTAAGATCGGACATCGGGATCATGGTAGCGTCATCGCAGCACGGCAAATGCTCCGATTAGCCGACGTGAAACAGCGATTGGAACAAACGCGGGTCAAGCGAGCGGGCGGCGAATGTGTCACCCTCCGTCAGGACCGAAATCGCGTCATGGCTATGCAAACTCTCTTGGTGACTGGCGACAACGCGGAAATCACCGATACGCGGATCGGCCTTGAGTTGCGCACAAAACGAGCGCGCCGCGTCTTCGACGAAAATCGGGTTGGCAGCGTTTAGCTCGGCAAAGGCCTGCTCATCCTCGCGCTTGACCATCACTTGCGTTTCCGTGGGCACGCCCGCGCGGCACATCTCGATCAGGTCCTCAAACCAAAGGCGAGACGGCCCTGTCACCTCAACGGACACACGCGCCACGGAACGTTGCGAATGGGGGGTTGCCAACTGACCACGAGCCTGACGTGCATGCTCCGATAGCTCAAGCGAGCACGGGCAAGTGCTGGAGTAAACATAATCGAGGTGCATGAATTTCTGGCGCACGCCACCAGTGTCCACAACTTCCATGGCGATGTCGTAATACTGATATCCCGACAGGCCGGACCGCAGGCTATCCACCTTCATCGGAAAGCTGAACCGCATCTGAATACGGGCATCAAAGCTTTCGAGATCCGTTTTGTAATCACTCAACGCGGCTTCGATCACGCCGAGCGAAAATCGCTCTTCGGAGCGGGCATAGAACGTGCGCATAATGCGCGACATGTTGATGCCCTTTTTCTCTGCCTCAAGACTGACGGACCCCGTGACCGACGTTTCAAGCGTCAGTTCAGCGCCCTCACGGGTGTGATAGCGGATTGGTAGGCGAAAGTTAGAGATCCCCACATGTTGGATCAGCGCCTTTTCCCCACGGATCAGGCTGGATGGCCCGTTTTGCAGGTCCGGAAGGGTGGCGCGGTACGCATCATCCACGCTGAAATCATCGGGATACGTACGGCTCAGCGCCCTGCCCGTAGCCTCGGCACCGGGCAAAAGCTGCGCAATTTTGGGATCAAGGGCGGCAATCTCAGCCTCAGACGCCGCAGCGGCCCAGCGCTGTAGCGTTGCAAGCGCCTCGGCGGCTTGATCATCATTCGGTTGGCGGTCAATTTCCGGTGCGTGGATGTTCATGCCATCCCCCCTTGTGGTTCGCGCGATCAGCAGTGCGGGCACCCCCCGCTTTTTGCGATGGTGTGATATATACGACCAAGTGTCAGAGTTGGTTTACAATTTTACGACACTTTTCCGAGAAAAACGCACCTTTGGCGGGATTCCCCATAAAAACAAGGGAACCCCAGTTGTGCATTAAACCGCCTCTAGCGCGCCCATAATGTCCGCAATCAGGTCCTCAGTGCCCTCAAGCCCGACCGAAAGCCGCACCAAACCGTCTGTGATGCCCAAATGCGTCCGCTGATCCACACTAAGCCGTTGGTGAGTCGTCGTGGCCGGGTGCGTCGCGATGGATTTCGCATCGCCCAAGTTGTTTGAGATAATGACAATCTCAAGCGCGTTCAGGAACCGGAAAGCGGCCTCTTTGCCGCCCTTGATATCGAGCGCCAAAACCGTGCCGCCCTTTTCCATCTGACGCATCGCAAGCGCGTGTTGCGGGTGGCTCGACAGACCCGGGAACAAGACGTTTTCAAGGGCTGCATGCCCCTCAAGCGCCGATGCAATCGCCAACGCCGTGTCGGCTTGGGCATTCACCCGCAGGTCGATATGCTCCAACCCCTTGAGCATTACCCAAGCGTTGAACGGGCTCATCGCGCCGCCCGTATGTTTAAGGTATGGCTCCGCCGTTTTACGCACGAATTCTTGGGTACCACAGATCACACCCCCAAGGCACCGCCCCTGCCCGTCGATGTGTTTGGTCGTGGAATACACGACCACATCCACGCCCATCGCCACCGAATCCTGAAAACAAGGCGTGGCAAAAACGTTGTCCATTACGACGGTGGCATCATGGGCGTGCGCCAGATCACAGACCGCCTTGATATCAATGACTTCTAACGCGGGGTTCGAGATCGATTCAAAAAACACCACCTTCGTATCCGGGCGGATAGCGGCCTGCCACGCGGCAAGGTCGGTCCCATCAACAAACGTCACCTCGACCCCAAATCGGGTCAGGATTTCTTCGAGGATATACAAGCAGGAGCCAAACAGCGCCTTGGCCGAGACCACATGATCCCCGGCTTTCAACAGGCTCATCATCGCGCCGTTCACCGCGGCCATGCCGCTGGCTGTGGCAAAGGCGTCTTCGGTGCCCTCCATCGCGGCGATCCGGTCCTCAAACATCGCGACGGTTGGGTTGCCGTAGCGGGCGTAAATGAATTCTTCCCGCCCGCTTTTGATAAAGCGGGCCTCTGCTGCTTCAGCCGATGGATAGACGAAGCCTTGGGTCAGGAACATCGCCTCTGACACCTCGCCATATTGGCTGCGGCGGGTGCCTGCGTGCACAGCACGGGTCCGCTTGGACAGCGCGCGTTTGGACCCTGCGGCGGTTTGAGGTGTGTCTTTCATGGCATCGCTCCTGCATCTGGCCTAAACCGGCAATTGGAGGTGCGGGTGGAGCCAACGCTCCATGACCAACCTCTTTAGCGGCATATTTATAGAGGGCCACAATCCGGTACAAATCCCCTCTCTGACCGCTGGCATAAAGGGCTGGGGCGTCGGTGTCAATTTGCCTGCGATGTCACCCCCACACAGCACCTAGCCCTTGCGGCGCAAGTGAATTCGGGCAACCCTCCGCCCCAACAGGAGGAACTGCCATGACCACGCCCCAAGACCCGATTGAGTTGTATTTCTGGCCCACACCGAACGGTTGGAAAGTCTCTATCGCGCTGGAGGAGATGGGCCTACCCTACACGCTTAAGCTGATCAACATCGGCGCCGGTGAGCAATTTGCGCCAGAGTTCCTGAAGATTGCGCCAAACAACCGTATGCCCGCCATCGTGGACCCGCAGGGACCGGACGGCAGCCCCATCTCGATCTTCGAATCCGGCGCGATCCTGCAATACCTTGCGCGCAAAACCGGTCAATTCGGCGGCACGACCGAACGGGAACGTATCGCCGTTGAGCAATGGTTGATGTGGCAAATGGGCGGGCTGGGGCCAATGGCGGGTCAGGCGCATCACTTTATGAAATATGCCCCCGCGATGGACCCGCCCAACGACATTCCATACGCCAAAAACCGTTACGGCGCGGAAACGGCACGGCTTTATGGGGTGCTGGATCGTCAGCTTGCCAACAACCGATATGTGGCTGGCGACTTTTATTCGATTGCGGACATGTCAATCTGGGGGTGGGCATCCCTGTGGGAGGGGCAGCAGCAAACGCTGGACGACAAACCCCACTTTGCCCGCTGGCTTGCAGAGGTCGGCGCGCGGCCCGGTGTGATCGCAGGCCGCGCACTTGCGGCGGAAAAACGCGGGGCGGCCAAAGACCTTGCACGCAGCAAGACGCTATTCAAATCGGCAAAGTGAGGGGAAAGTTGCCCACGCTACGTCACAATCGACCCGAGGGACTCGCAAAACGGCGGCGCGCTGATTAAACTTTGTTAAGGTATTTTAAGTGGGGCGCATTATGCAGTCAGAGAGTTTGCAGAAATTCGGCTTTGTAGCGTTGATGATCCTGATGGGTTTAGCGTCGTTTGGCGTGCTGGATGGGCAGATCTGATCATGGCGAAACGCTTTGGTGGAGAATTCAGCCCCGATGGGCGCAGCCAACCGGGGGCTAAGCCCAGCCCGCTGGCCAGCGCCAAGCCGAGCCGCCACAGATTGCGACTGCTGATCCTATTCCTCCTGCCGTTACCGCTGTTGTTTCTGGGCTTGGGCAAACCACCGCTCCCGATGGCAGTCGATTTCACCGCTGCCGCCACGCTGATCCTTGCCGCTTGGCTGTTGCAAGAGGGGCTGAAGGCCGAAAACGCGTTCAATGATCGTAAAATCGCGCGCCGCCCAGCCTTTCCACGAAAAATATGCGCCAGTGTTCTAACAGGCATCGGCATCGCCTTGGCCACGATGGATGGGCTGTCTGGCATCCCTGGTGCCGCCCTTTATGGGATTGTTGGCGGAATTTTGCACAGCTTTTCGTTTGGCATCGACCCGCTTCGCGACAAAGGCATGGAGGGGATCGATACCTTTCAGACCGAGCGCGTGGCCACCGCCCTCGACAAAGCCGAGGGCTATCTGGCCGAGATGAAAGATGCCGCCCTACGCGCCGGTGACCGCGGTGTCATGGCGCGGGTGGATCGGTTTCAAACCACAGCCCGCGTGATGTTTCGCACCGTCGAAGAGGACCCGCGCGACCTATCTGCCGCGCGCAAGTTTCTGGGCATCTACCTGGTGGCGGCCCGTGATGCGACGGTCAAATTCTCGGATCTGTTTGCCCAAACACGCGACACCCAAACCTTGGCCGACTACGATGCTTTACTCACTGACCTAGAAGCCAGCTTTGAAGCCAAGCGCGAAAAACTTTTAGTGGCGGATCGCAGTGATTTAGATATTGAAATTGAAGTATTACGAGACCGTCTTAAGCGTGACGGCCTACTTATTAACGATTAGGAATTTATCATGGAAAAATCAGTACACGAACAAGCAAAAGCCGCCCTCAAAGAGGTCGAAGCTATAAGTGCCGTGGTCCTGCCCGAGCCCACCGCCGAGCTGATCCCGCTGGCCACTGCCGAGCCCCCTGTGGCCGCTGACATCCGCAAGCGCATGGACGAAATCGACCTGAACAATACCGATAGCATCATCGCGTTTGGCTCTGCTGCGCAGGTTGAGCTGCAAGAGATTTCCCAAGCCATGTTGGCCGACGTCAAAAACAAGGACGTTGGCCCCGCCGGCGACAGTCTGCGGACGATGGTGACGACAATCCGGGGCTTCTCGGTGAGCGAATTGGACGTGCGGCGCAAACGTTCGTGGTGGGAACGGCTCACCGGGCGGGTCGCGCCCTTTGCCAATTTCCTTGCGCGCTATGAGGACGTGCAAGAACAGATTGACAAGATCACCGAGACCCTTGAGGGCCATGAACAGACGCTTCTGAAGGACATTAAGTCCCTCGATAAACTCTATGAAAAGACGTTAGATTTTTACCGCGAGCTCGGTCTGTATATCACCGCCGGTGAGGAGAAAATCAAAGAGCTGGACACCAACGTCATCCCCGCCAGGGCCTCTGCGGTCGCCGCCGCCGACCCCGATGACCAAATGATCCTCGCGCAGGAATTACGCGATATCCGGGCGGCGCGCGATGATCTGGAACGCCGGGTGCACGACCTGAAACTGACCCGGCAGGTAACGATGCAATCCCTGCCCTCGATCCGGTTGGTGCAAGAAAACGACAAATCGCTGGTGACCAAGATCAACTCGACACTCGTGAACACCGTGCCCCTGTGGGAAACCCAACTGGCGCAGGCCGTCACGATCCAACGCTCCCGCGAGGCGGCAGAAGCTGTGCGCGAGGCCAACGACCTGACCAACCAACTGCTCACGCAAAACGCCGCGAACCTCCGCGAAACCAACAAAATCGTGCGGGAGGAAATGGAACGTGGTGTGTTTGATATCAACGCCGTGAAACAAGCCAATGACGATCTGGTCGCCACGATCAACGAAAGCCTCCAGATTGCGGATGAGGGCAAAGCCCGCCGCGCAGCCGCCGAAGTGGAGCTGCAAAAGATGGAGGCAGAGCTGCGCGATACACTCGCCTCGGCCAAGGCGCGCAAGGACGGCGTGGGCGACACGGCAGGGACTTCGGTGCCCATCGAATGATCCCAACGCGCCGCTCTTTCTCGATGACCATGACGCGGCTAGCCGCAGGGTTTGGACTATGCGCCCTGATGTGCGCCTGCGCGGGTGCCCCACCCGAGCCGATCGCTGCTAGCCCGATGGTGGCCCCCGGCACGATCCCGGCGATCCCCGCCGTGCGCGGCCCCTCGTACGAAAGCAAATCGGCCCGCAAGTATTATACCCGGATCGAAAAAGAGCAGGTTGCGCGGGGCTTGATGCGCGTCGACGGCGGTGGGCCGGACGTGCCCTATGACGCCGATGATCTGAGCCGCAATTTTGAGCGCGTGGCTTTGTTCAATGAGTACACACAAATCGGTGGCCGGTTTGTGGCGGCGCAAACGGCGGCTCAATTGCGCCGCTGGGAGGGTCCTGTGCGCATCGCCCTCCACTTTGGGCCAAGCCTGCCAGAGGCCCAGCAGGCGCGTGACAAAACCCTTGTCCAGAACTACGTCAAACGCCTTGCGCGCGTCACTGGCCACCCGATCAGCCTCGTGTCCAACCCCAAGCGCGCTAATTACCACGTGTTCGTGGTCAGCGTGGATGAACAGCGCAACCTTGGCCCTCTGATCAAGGCGGTTGAACCCAAACTGGGCGCGGCAACCATCAAGGAAATGACGAGCCTGACGCGCAACAATTTCTGCGCGGTCTATGCCTCCTCCACGCGGTCGGCACCCTATGTCTATGCCTCGGCCATCGCCCTGATCCGGACGGAACACCCCAATCTGATGCGCGACGCGTGCTATCATGAGGAAATCGCCCAAGGCCTTGGGCTGGCCAACGACAGCCCCAAGGCACGCCCCTCTATTTTCAACGACGACGAAGAATTCGCCTTTCTGACCTCACATGATGAACGGCTTTTGAGCATTTTGTATGATCCACGGCTTCGCCCCGGGATGACCCCTGACCAAGCCCGCCCCATCATCGCGCGCCTTGCAAACGAGCGTGCGCCCAGCGGCTCCATCTGATTTTCCCGCCTCAGGAGGCACGCATGCCCATTTTCGATTTTCTAAGCGGCCAGTTTATTGACGTCATTCATTGGACCGACGACAGCCGCGACACCATGGTTACCCGGTTTGAACGCGAGGGCCATGAGATCAAATACGGCGCCAAGCTGACCGTACGCGAAGGACAAGCCGCTGTTTTCATTCACGAAGGCCAGCTAGCCGATGTGTTTACCCCCGGGCTCTATATGCTGGAAACCAACAACATGCCGATCATGACCAGTCTTCAGCACTGGGATCACGGCTTCAAATCGCCCTTCAAGTCTGAGATTTATTTCGTCAACACCAACCGCTTTACCGACCTGAAGTGGGGCACCAAAAACCCGATCACCCTGCGCGATCCTGAGTTTGGCGCAGTGCGGTTGCGGGCCTTTGGCACCTATACCGTTAAGGTAACCGACCCTGCCCGTTTCCTGACGGAAATCGTGGGCACGGATGGCGATTTCACCACCGATGAAATTACCTTTCAGATCCGCAACATCATTGTCCAAGAAGCCTCGCGCGCGTTGGCCAGCTCGCGCATCCCGGTGCTGGATATGGCAGCCAATACCCGCGATCTAGGCAAGCTGATTGCAGAGCAGATCAGCGAAACCATCACCGGCTATGGGCTGACCCTACCGGAGCTATACATCGAAAACGTCTCGCTTCCTGCGGCGGTGGAAAAGGCGCTTGATAAGCGGACCTCGATGGGTGTCTTGGGCGATCTTACGGAATACCAACGCTTTGCCACCGCCGAGGCTATGCAATCGGCCGCGACCACGCCGAACTCTGGCATGGGTGCGGGGCTTGGAATGGGGATGGGCATGGGAATGGCGCAATCCATGGCCCAGCCGCGCAGCGGCCCGTGGGGGGCTGTGCCGCAGGCAGCGCCACCACCACCGCCCCCTCCGGTTGAGCATATCTGGCACATCGCCCGCAATGGCCAGACAACCGGACCGTTTTCAAAGGCAGCGATGGGCAAAATGGTGACCGAGGGCGCCCTCACCCGCGATACGCATGTTTGGACACCGGGCCAAGATGGCTGGCTGCGCGCCGAAGACGTGCGCGAACTGGCGCAGCTGTTCACCGTGATGCCGCCGCCTCCGCCCCCCGGCGTCTAGGGTGCCTTTACGCGGCCACACATGACTGACGTTCTCGACCACCGATTTCCCTGCGACGCCTGCGGGGCGGACCTGCGGTTTACACCCGCCGCAGGCCAATTGGTCTGTGACCACTGCGGCAACACCGCCCCGATGGAGGGTCGCCGCGTCGCGACATTGCAGGAAATAGACCTGCGCACAGGCCTCAGTCAAAATGGCTTTGACCTGATGGAGGAAACGCGGGTTTCCACCTGCCCCAATTGTGCGGCTCAGGTCGAGTTTGATCCCGACATCCATGCCGCCGAATGCCCGTTTTGCGCCACACCGGTGGTCACCGACACGGGCGCGCACCGGCATATCAAACCTGCGGGCGTCCTGCCCTTTGCACTTGAGGAAAGCGCCGCCAAGGAGGCCATGTCAGATTGGTTGGGCGGCCTTTGGTTCGCGCCGAACGGGTTGCAAGCCTATGCCCGCAAGGGGCGCAAAATGCAGGGCATCTACGTGCCCTACTGGACGTTCGATGCGGATACGACAACGGATTACACGGGCCAACGCGGCACAGTTTACTACCAAACCGTGACTGTCATGCGTGATGGCAAACCTGTGCGCAAACAGGTGCCGCGCACGCGCTGGCGGACGGTCTCGGGACGGGTGGCGCGGTTTTTTGATGATGTGCTGGTGCTGGCCTCTCGCTCGCTTCCGTCGCGGTTCACAAAGGCGCTTAGCCCATGGGATCTGTCCGCGCTGACCCCCTATACGCCCGAGTTTTTGGCCGGCTTCCGCGCCGAGGGATACACCGTCACGCTTGAGGACGGTTTTGAGGACGCCAAGCAGCAGATGGATGCCGTGATCAACCGTGACATCCGCTTTGATATCGGCGGTGACAAACAACGGATCGACCAGGCCCGCACACAGATGCGCAATGTCACGTTCAAGCATGTCCTGCTGCCGGTTTGGCTGGCAGCCTACAAATACAGGAGCAAAAGTTACCGCTTTGTGGTGAATGGCCAAACTGGCCGCGTGCAGGGGGAGCGTCCCTATTCGGCATGGAAAATCGGCTTTGCAGTGCTGGCCGGGCTGGTACTTGCGGCGGCAGTGGGCTACGCGATTGCCCTAAGCGAACAGGGGAGGTTTTAGGCGATGATACTTTGTGCGGGCGAAGCCTTGATCGATATGTTGCCGCGCCAGACGGCGTTGGGTGAGGCCACATTCATGCCCTGCACGGGCGGGGCTGCGTTGAACATGGCTGTGGCTTTGGCACGGCTCGACACGCCGGTGTCGTTGTTCACGGGGCTGTCGACGGACATGTTCGGCAACCAACTGCGTGCCACTTTGGCGGCGGCGGGCGTGGGCGACCGCGCCGCGACATCTGACCGGCCAACAACGATGGCCTTTGTCGAGCTGGTCGATGGCAGTGCGCGCTATGCGTTTTTTGATGAAAACACCGCCGGACGGATGCTGACCGCTTATGATCTGCCCGCGCTGGACGATGTCCAAGCCGTTGTACTTGGGGGGATTTCATTGGCGGTTGAGCCGTGCGCCGACGCGTTTGAAACATTGTGCACCCGTGCCGCGCCCGACAAGCTGGTCATGATTGATCCCAACATTCGCCCCCTGTTTATCAGCGATGAGGCCCGCTACCGCGCGCGGCTGACCCGAATGATGGCGGTGGCTAATATCGTAAAGCTGTCGGACGAAGATCTGGACTGGTGGAACGGCGGTGATATCGATGCGCTTTTGGCCTCGGGCCCCAAGATGCTGGTGATGACCAAGGGCCCGGAGGGCGCTGTTGCGATCCGCGCCTCGGGTATGGTTTCGGTGCCTGCGACGCGGGTGGATGTCGTCGATACCATCGGCGCGGGCGATACGTTTAACGCGGGCTTCATGGCGGGGCTTTCGGATGCGAATGCTCTGTCCAAAGCGGCGCTGGCCACGCTTAGCGATGATACCCTACGCAACGCTCTCACCCTTGGGGTGCAGGCGGCCGGCATCACGGTATCGCGCGCAGGCGCCAACCCGCCCCACCGGTCCGAGCTATGAGGGCCGTTGTCCAACGGGTCCGCCACGCGCAGGTTCATGTAGACGGCGCGCTGATCGGTGAATGCGGTCCCGGCGTGATGATCTTGGTCTGCGCGATGCAAGGCGACACGACCGACAACGCCGATGCACTGGTCGACAAAATCGCCAAGCTGCGCATTTTCAAGGACGACGCGGGCAAAATGAACCGCTCGCTTCTGGACGCAGAAGGGAGCGCGCTTGTGATCAGCCAATTCACGCTG